>Ga0213872_10000128_pt1 | contig 69106 bp, 50 predicted proteins | sample VelepicomBERX_R2_FD_160071 | JGI IMG/M metagenome (GOLD analysis project Ga0213872, IMG submission 160071) | Rhizosphere microbial communities from Vellozia epidendroides in rupestrian grasslands, the National Park of Serra do Cipo, Brazil - RX_R2 | ecosystem: Host-associated > Plants > Roots >... | reverse complement strand
CAGAACATTGCCAGCAGCGGCGATTGCGCGCTGCTGAGTCTGTCAAGTTTTTGCGCCGCATCCGGAATCCCTCTATATGGCACCACCGCCGCTTTCTTGAGGTACTCTCGCCATTTGTTCAGAAATTCCGAGGCGTACCGCGTACTCAAATCGGCCTGTAACTTACCAAGGTCAGCGGTGCCTGACGACTGATCGCCCAATACCCATTGCTCGCCGCTGAAAAAGCGGTCAACGTGCTGGAAGTTGTCCTGCATCGTGGCCCATCCACCCTTTGTGAAGGCGCCTGGAACGTCGTAATTGTCAACCACGTACGCGGCGGAACCAGGGAACTTCGCATTGAAGTTGATCGGGGGGTTCGTCTTGTTCGCCTCCGCCAGCATGAACTGGTAAACGCGTTCCGCGCCGGCAAACTGCGAAAGGTAATGCCGGGCGCGCTCGATCGACAGGCTGTCATTCTCCGAGGAAAAAGGATTCGCCAGTTTCAGTTCCTGACTGTAGAAATCGAACTGCTTACGCGCCAGGTCGAGCCGTGTGGGGTCCAACGTCCGCCCGGCGAGCCACCGATTGAGCAATACCGGCGTCAGGTAAAGCTGAGTGCTCTTTTCGTGGTGCGAGGTCGTAATCAGGTATGCCTTGAGTGTGTCGTAGGCATATTGATAGTCGCCCGACGGTCCCGGAGAAGACGGCAGCGCGCCAAGCACGCCGAGCAGGTTCTTCTGCGTATCGGCGAAAAGAAGCCGGTTGAACTCGTTGAAGTAAAGCCGGCGTGTAGGGCCGTACAAGTCGGACCCGGTGTAGAGTCCCCAGCCGAGACTGAGCGGCTTGCCCTGGGTCTCGTACGCCGACAACGTAGCAACTGACTGCCGCAGGCTTTCAAGGTGGTTCAGCGATTCGACCGAAGGCAGACCTGCTGCGGCAGCCGACGGCGTAATCCCGTGGGCGGCACTGAGCACCTGCTGTTCAAGCGCGCGATTCTTCACGAAAGACACCGCGAAGCCTGTCGCGAGAATCAGACCGGTTGCCGCGCACGCTGCCAGCACAATGCGCCGGCCGGTACTCACCCGCGAACTGGCGCTGCTCGATTCCAGCGCTTCCCTATCCGCTAGCAACACGTCTTTGAATAAGTGAGGCAGAAAGACCCATTGCGGAATGCGCCGGCTGCTCACCTGTGCCGGCGACTGAACTGGTACTTCGGCCTGGCGTCCGAACTGAAACATGGATGTGGCGCCCAGGTCGAGCGACGCACGTTCCGGGGCGCGGCGAACCGGAGCGGGCGCAGTCTCAGTTATCGTCACGGGGCGCACGCCAGTGAAATAGAAGCCGCGCAAGAATGGGGTGGAGCGCAGTTGACTGGGCCTGCAAAGCTCTACCAGGAAAGGCACAAGTCCATTGCGCAGCTTGCGGAACTCACGCGGAAACTCGTACGTACCCGGCAGCTTCGATTCATCGTGCTCGCGGATCAGATAGTCGGGGCGCTTGGCGGCCAGAGAAGCGTAAAGCGTATGAAAGGCCTGTGTCAGTCGATCCGACTGCTCCTCGGTGTAAATGCGGCGAGCATCCGCGGGTGTGACCGGAAGGGTAACACCGAAGACCTGGGATGCTTCTTCGTTGGTCAGATTTCCAACGAAGTCCGTGAAGAATGCGGCCCGATCCAGCCGGGTAAACAGCACATACACCGGAAAAGTGATGCCAAGCTGAACCGAAATATCATTTAGTCGCGCGTGGATTTTGCGAGCGGCCGCCGTCGCCGCTTCCACCCCGCCGGGCTTCAGAAAACTTTCTGTATCGACGCACACCAGCGCTGCACGAGGCGCCTGGCTCCCCTTCCGGACAGCCAGCAGGCGACCCGGACGCAACCGGCTGACAATAGAGATCCACCGCTTGCCATCATCCATGAGCGCAGCGGCCGGTTCGAAGAACACATGCTTACGCGCAAACCAGACATTCCCCTTGCTGGTCGGGATGACGTTATTGTCCTGGTACACCTGCCCCGCGATCAGTTCCGGTTCAAGGCCCGATTGCAATACCGTTGTCGTCTTGGCTGCTCCGCGCTCTCCTAAAACAAAGAAAACGGGAAGTGTGCTTAGTCTTGCGCCCGCTCCCAGCTCAGAGCGCGCAAGCCGCGAGTCGGCTTCGCGGAAGAGAAGTTCGAGTTCGTCCTTCTCATCCAGCGATTCTGGGGGCGGTGCGGCGCTGTCTTTCTTTCTCGTGAACCACCAAAGTGCGATGGCGGCCAGAATACCAAGCAGCGAAAGCCCGCCCGCCAATATCCAGAAATCCGCCCCATGGAGCTTCAATAACTTGGCAAGTGCCACCGCCAGCCCGATCCACACGACTACCGCAGCCGCCAGGATCCCGGCCTTCATCGTGTGCCTCCGACTTCGGCTCTTGCCAGATCCTTCACGGTGGCGACGCCCGAACTGAGAGTCAATTTGAAGGCAACGAACAGCACGAGCATCAAAGCCAGGCATGCCGCCGCGCCGTAAGCCAGCCACCGGAGCATGGGATCGTTCTTCGCCTTCGGTTCGCTGCCCGATGGCGGCGCCCAGTTCGGAGCGAGCGGCTCAGTCCCGCGGATGCGGCGCATCTTCTCCGCAATCGCCTGCTTGAATGCCTGCAGTTCGCCACGGTTCCCCAGAGTGTAGCGGCCTTGATATCCGAGCAACAGGCACAGGTCGTAGATCTCGAGCACATCCGCGACGCTGGCCGCATCGCTCGCCCGCAGCAGACCGGCCAGGTTCTCGAAGAATGTCTCGCCCGCGACGTGACCGCCGAACAGCTCCTCTTGTAGCGGCTTGCGCGGCCACGATGCGAATACGGGATTGTGCGAGTTCAAGACCGATTCGTCGATGAAGGCGACCACCGCCAGGATGGCCAGCCGCATTTCAGTGTCTGAGTAGCCTTTTTGCCGGCCTTCCTGGTCGGCGGCGCGAAGCGCTTCCCGCATTTGTACGCGGAAACTCTCAGCATCGGAAACGGCCTGACGATTAGCACGCAACCGTACGGTTGCCGTGAGTACCTCCTGGAACACCAGTGCGAGGTTTTCTGGACTGCGGGGAGCGTTCGTCATTATTCAGTGTCAAGAACGATATGCAACTGAGGTTCCGGATCGGGGATTTCGTGCGGTATATAAATGCCGACAAAGTTGGTCTGCCGGATATGGTCCCAGCAAGGCCCAGCCTTCGTGATCGAAAAATACTGCGTCTCTACCGTAGGCGACACGGCCGGCGGAGGCGCGGCCAGGTGCATAAGGGCCATGCCGGGCAGCGCTCGCTCGACGAGCTTCGGAACGAAGTCGCGCGAGCAGAGCTTGACCAGTCGCGGCGTTCGCTCAATCACCTCGGCATCTCCCGCGGACGAGCGCAGCGCGAAGATCCAGTTCGAGCGATCGAACGCCCGGCGATCACGGAGGGCGCCGGTCCAGAAGAATTCGTCCGTTCGCTCCAGCGGGATCGTGAGACAGTTCGCCGGAACGATCAGGTCCAGGTGAGTCCGAATGATATGATCGAGCGCCGCGAAACACTCGTCCAGTTGCCGGTGGTTATAAAGCGGGAGAGAACGCGGGTGCGATTCGAGAGCAAATGTGCAGAGCGCTCCTGCCAGGCGCGACAGCTCGATAAACAGTTCCTCGGGGTGCCCATGCTTGGCAAAGCATAGGTGCCGCAGCGGCAGAAGGCTCGCGTTCACCGTGTGCGTGAACCAATAGGACGCAATTTCGCGAGGGGAGAAAGCCTGGCGGTTGCCTGAATCGCGCGCAGCCAGGGTTGCGCTCTTCTCCTCCATGATTTCGATCAGCCGCCGCAGCATCAGCATGAGGCGCTGGCTCGCCGGTATCTGAACAGACGGCGGAATAAATGTCGGGTCGAACTCAAACTGTCCGGACGCGCCGCGCATGATGCGAGCGATCGGGAGAGTGACGTAATCCCCGGCTTCTTCCACATCGAGCAGCAATCGGACATTCTTGCGGCCGAGGCGTACCGCTCTTTCATCACGGCCAGTTGTCTCGTCGGGATACTGCCGCGTCTCAGCTATATATCGATAGCCATTTACTTCCGTGTCCGTCAGGCCGGTATTCTGGCGGTCTGGCCTGCGCGGAGGAATGGCGAGCAAGACAGTGACTTTGTCGCGCGTAGGCGGGAAGAGTTCAGCGATGCTCCTCGCAGCGGGTAGAGCATCGCATTCAGGCATGTTGAAGGCGAGGCCATCGGGGAAAATACCGCGTGCATGCACGATGCAGACGGTGCCATTGCGCAGCGCGGCGGCATCGAGTTCGCAGCCGCCCAAGCCCCATGCGTTCGGCCAGAGCGCTGAAATAGCAAACTCGATCGAATCTTCGAAATATCGGCTTTGCGCCTGAAAGTGATGCGGCCCGAGATGCATTCCCTCGGACCAGACCACCCGGGAAAGAGATTTCATAATTCAGGGAACTGAATCTGGGTCGACCCCGATTATCCTATGATGGTCGTTTCCGCGCAAACAACATGCCATTTTTCGGGAAGTTCGAGTTATTAGAACCCATCCGTATCGACGTGGAAGAAACGTGGTTGGCCCGCGAATCCGGATCGGGGCGGATATTGCTGCTGCACAAGTTCTTGCCTGCCAGCGGCATCCGTGAGCGCCTGCTCACCATGCAACCCGACGATCTGATCATGCTGGTGACAGCGGGCGAGGAAAACGGCGTTTGCTTCGTTGCTACATACGATACTCCCGAGTTACGGGATTTCCGGCAATGGGTAGATCAACGGTCGAAACAGCCCGCTCCCGCTCCCCTCAAGACTTCCCCGTCCACCGAACAGCAGTTTGATGGCGCGAGAACCTTGCTCCGGCGCCCGCCCGTCACAGACCCGCAGCGCGACGTCCCGACGGAAATTCGGCACTCAACCTCAGCGGAGCGCTCCTCGAGTCCGGAGCCCGGCGAGGTCACGCGTATGTTTCAAGCTCCGGCTGGCTCGTCCGCCGTGCCGCCAGAGCCACCGGTAACGCCCCCGCAGCGGCTGGCAGACCCCGGCGAATTTACTCGGGCATTTAACGCATCTCCCTCCACGCCAGCGGCCCGGCACGTGCTACATGATCCATCCGTGAGTCCACAACAGCCGTCCGGACCTGGCGAGTTTACTCGCATGTTTCAGGCCCCGGCTTCGCCTGGCGCCACGCCTGAACCACAGCGTCCGACAAGTCCGCAGAACCCGGCGGAACAGGGCGAGTTTACTCGCATGTTTCAGGGCCCGGCTTCGCCTGGCGCCGCGCCTGAGCCACAGCGTCCGACAAGTCCGCAGCGCCCGGCGGAACAGGGCGAGTTTACTCGGATGTTTCAAGCTCCCGCTTCGCCCGGTGCTGCTCCTGAGTCACAGCGTCCGACAGGTCCGCAGCGCCCGGCGGAACAGGGCGAGTTCACCCGGATGTTTCAAGCTCCGGTAGGCGCGGCTCCCCCGCCAAATCCACCGCTTGGGGCCTCCCCGCAGCGGCCGGCGGAAACCGGCGAGTTTACTCGCATGTTTCAACCGCCGCCTACGCCTGCGCCTGCCGTCCCGCCTAATCTGCAGCGTCCGGCAAGTCCGCAGCGACCCGTGGAGCCCGGCGACTTCACAAAGTTCTTCAGCAATCCGTTGCCGTCAAGCCCGCTCGCCGACAGACTGGACAAACCCGGCGTAGAATCGCCCGTTCCTGCCGCACCTCGGCTACCCGGCGAATTCACACGCACGTTCGGCCGCCCGGATCTTCCTGCCGTGCCTCCACCGTCATCGCCAGTCTTCGGCGTCAATCCAGCATTGGACCAGGGAGCGACCGGACTCTTCTCGAGACCGCAGTCGAGCACTCCCTTGCAGCCCGCGCCGTCATCGGGCCCCGGCGAGTATACGAGGATCTTTAGCAATGCAGCAGGAAGCAATGCAGCAGGAGCTGCGCCTCCACAGCCCGCTGCGCCCCAGGTGCCTAAAGCGGAAGATAAGCCGCAACCGGCAACGCCTGCCTCCGCGCAGCCAGCATCGAAATACCTTCCGCTCGTCATCATTCTTGCCGTGCTCGGGATGGTGGCTACCGCTCTGGTTATGTACTTCCTGATGAGGCGGTGAGTCCAGACTCCCGGGGAGAACCGAAGCGCAAGGGACTTACCCTTGTGGCCGGCCTTTCGCCTGCTCCATGGCAATCTGGTTGACGTGAGCAAGCGCCTTCGACCCGGATGCGCCTTCGATTGCCTTCAGGGCGATCTCCTGCACCTGGCGTTTCGCTTCTTCCAGCGCCTTCTCAAGTGCTGTGATTTGCTCCGTTTGTCGCTTGACAGTGTCTTGCAGCGTTTTGACCTGAAGTTCGGCGACTTTTCGCTCCGCCTCAGCGTCCTTTTGAAGGATTAGAATGCGCTGCTCATAGTTTGAGGCTGCTTGCTTTGTGGCATCGGCCAAAGCTGCCTCTTTTTCCGCCGCAATGCGCTTTGGTAAATCCTCAACTTCGCGGCGCAGTCTGGCAAGCTCCTCTTCCCTCTCCTTCAAGGCCGTTTCACGCTGGAGCCAGTTTCGTTCGAGTTCCTCCTGGCGCTCCTCATTCTTTTTTTCCAACAGCCTTACTTCTTCTTCGTACTTGTCCTGTGCCTTCTTACGTTCAAGCTGCTTTTTGTACTCAAAATCTTCGTTCTCGCGCTGCCGTTGTTTTCGGAAAGCCTCCTCAGCCTCTTTTCGTTCACGCTCGGCTGTTCGCGCCTCCTGTTCCCATTCGCTGCGGCGCGTCTGAATTTCTGTTTCCAGGCGTTCGCGCTCGCGCTCATAATCCTGGACAAGCTGATCGATGGACGTCGCCGCCACGTCGATCTTATGAAGCCGTTCCAGCTCCTGCCGCTCCAGCTGAACTGCCTCCCGTACTCTTCGAAGCTGATCGACCTCATCCGTCATTCGATCCGTAAGATCCATTAGTGTGCGCGAGATCTGGCCACCCACAGCGGAGATTTGCTGGGCAATAGAATCGACCGAGATCTCCTCCACGGCCTGCCGGATTTCCGCCGAATAGCGCTGCTCAGCATCTACATTCTTTGGGTTCGCCGATTCCCGCGCACCTTCCGTTTCGCGCCGGATGGCGTCGAATTCCCGCTGCACTTCAGCTTTGCTGCGCCTGCTTCGATTGGGTGGAACGGTCTTCTTAGTAGTCTTTGTCGCCATCTCTTCGTTTGTACCTGATTCATTAGCTGGCGGTGCTACTGCGCATGCGGCAGTAGAACAATGAGTTCGAGCTGCGGGTTGGGAAAGTCTCCCGGCACATAGGCCGCCACGTTCCGCGACCGCTCAATGGCTTCCCACGCCAGGCCTCCCTGCCCCACGCTGAAATACTGATAATTCAGCTTCATTGGAATTGAGCTGGGGGGGACGGCCACGTGCGCCAGGGGCAGCCCCGGAAGCGCCTGCCGCACCAGGTGCTCGATATGGTTCGCGGAACAGAGCTTGATCAACTGGGGCGTACGGGTAATCAGATCCGCCTGGTTCATCTCCGCGTTAACCGCCAGATACAGCTTGGTACTTTTCAGATACTTGTCGTCGCTGATCGCCGTTCCGTAGATGGACGTCTTCATCAGCTTTAATGGCAGTGAGACGAAATTGCTAGGAACCACGGTCTCAAGCAGAATCCTCAGCTTCTCATCCAGATCGGAAAAACAGAACGAAAGATTGTCGTGGTCGTAGGCAGGCAGATCGCGCGGGTGAATCGTTGTAGAAAACGTCGTGAGCGCCCCTGCAAGGGAAAGCATCGCCGTAAACAGGCGTTCCGGATGGCCTGTATTCGATGCGAACAGGTGATTGATAAGCGGGAAATAGGAATTGATTGTGTACAGCAGCCAGAAATTCGCGATATCTGCAGAGGTGAAATCCGCCAGGCTCTGGTTCTTTTCGCGCCGCAAGCCCGCTAACTGGCTGCTCTTTGCCGACAGGATCTCGATGAGCCGCCGCGCGACAGAGACCAGGTAGTGGTTGGCTGAAAAGTCGAGAAGCGGCGGCACAAAGACAGGGTCTACGTGATACGTGCCAGTCGGCGTGCGTTGAATCGTGGCGACCCGCAATGCGGAATTCCCTTCCCTGAGCTCCGGGCCTGTCAGAAACCGAAAGTTCTTACGCGCAACCTGAACCGGCTTCTCCGCGAGCCCCGTGTTCTCATCGCGCATCAGCACAAAATCCGAACGATAACGGGTATCGCCGTTCCATTCCGCCGCGGCAACGTTCAGGCCTTTCTCGCGATATGGCGGTATCGCCAGGTAGATATCCAGCGAGTCGTTATCCACTTCAAAACAATCGACAACGCTTCTCGGCGGGGGCGTCGCGTCGGAATCAGGAATGTCGAACAGCAAACCATCCGGGAAGATTCCGGACGCCGCCGTGATCGAAAACGTCCCGCTTGCGAGCGCTTGCTGATCGATGCGCAGCTCCCGGAATCCCCAAGGCCGGAACGCCAGCGACTCCAGGTGGAATTGCAACGTATTCTCGATGAATCGGTCCTGAATCTGGAGATGTTGAGGCGTGAGGAACGTGCCCTTCGACCAGATCACGGGTTGCAGCCGCTTCATAGGATTTCACAGTAACAAATGGTTAGACCTATTAACCAAAAGATTAATTCGCGCTATCGGAACCCAGGCGAACGCATTGTTTCAGGCGCTCCGCCGCCTTTTCCGGCTCCTTCTGAACGGCAGCCAATAACACCGCCGACGCAGCGATTTTTGCCGCGACAAACGGCGGCGGCGGTACGCTTTGCAGGTTTGGCGGCGCGATACTGCCCTCTGCGAAGAAGACGGCCAGCGCAACGCACCCTTCCGGCGTGGCAGCGGTAGCTTTGTCGGCTGCTTCCTGAGCGCTGCGCCGGTTGCCATCGGACGGTTCGGCGAGCCATCGCCTGCTGGCTTCGAGCGCTGCGGTGCGTTCCTGTGTTTCAGCCGTTCCCAATTCGCCTAGGCAGGTCACCGCCCACGCGATCGATTGCTTGGGACCCATCGCCTGCGCCATAAACTTGATCGCGTCTGCAAACAAGCCCGCCTCCGACAACCTTGCCACAAAACTCGCCGGCGTCGAATCGGCTTCGAGAGTGCTCCGGCTCTGATCACTTAACTCGGCGGCGGCTATTCCGTCCGCTGAAGGCATTGTTAACTGTGCCGGCATGTCAGTTGATCATCGTCAGCGCGCCCTTCACGGTCATAATGCCGTCCGCGCTGACGGTTGTCATTACCGCTTTGGCTTCCAATTGTATGGTCCCCTCGATGCTGATTTTGAGACCTTTGATCGTCACGCCCGACTGATCCAGCACAATGCTGCTTTGGCCCACTTTCAGCTCGATCTGCTGCATTGCCTCGTGCGATGCGCTGCCCAGGGAAACCTTTGTGCTTTGATCTCCCATGCTGATTTTCGTACTTTGGTTCCCCTGATCCAGCGTGACGGACTGATTTCCCTGGTTCAACGTGAGCGAATGATTCCCTTCCTTGATGGTAATCGTGGTATCGCCGGTGATGGTCTCGGTGTGCTTCCCTTTCACCGTGATGGTGCGGTCATGATCGACGCTCTGGGTGTCATCGTTCTCCACCTCGGTCAGCATGTCCTTCTCGGCGTGGACATAAAGCTGCTCGCTTCCTTTTTTGTCTTCAAAGCGAATCTCGTTGAAGTTGTCGGTCGAGCCGCTCTTGGAGCTTCGGCTCTTCAGGCCTGATTGCGTCGAATTGTCCGGCAGCGTGTAGGGCGGCATCTGTTCCGCGTTATAGATCCGGCCTACAATCAGTGGTCGGTCCGGATCGCCTTCCAGAAAATCGATGACGACCTCCTGGCCGATCCGCGGAATCGTCATCCAACCCCAGTTCTTCCCCGCCCAGATCTGGGAAACGCGAACCCAGCACGAACTGTTTTCATCCTTTTTGCCCACCCGGTCCCAAAAGAATTGCACCTTCACGCGCGCGTACTTATCGACGTAGATTTCCTCGCCGCTTGGCCCGACAACCACCGCGGTCTGCGAGCCGGTCACAATGGGCTTCATCGCACGGCGCGGGGGCCGAAACGGCGTCTTCAGCGGAATCGCTGTGAAGTCGTTCGTGTACTGCAATGCGGCACCTCTGCTGGCCGCTACATACTGCTGTACATCTGTCTTGTGATTGACTTCGGTGACCAGGTAAGACGCATTCATGTCGCTCCGATAATGATCGACCAAGGCGAACTGACATCCGCTCGTGAGACTGATAACGTTGCTCTCGCCGCGCACAACCTGAGAGTATGTCTCGAGTTCCTGGATGCGAATTTTGCTATACCGGTCTCCATCCGCGCGGGTAGTGTAACGGCCCGGGTAATCGAACTTCTCCTCTGTCCCGGTCGTCTTCGTGGTTGTCTGTGTTGACGACAGCAGGTTTAGCGAAGGAGTCTCAAAGTAGTAGTCGGTCAGAGCTGCCTTGGGACTGAATACTTGAGTGGTTCGATTCAGCGAAAAGATAACGGAGTCCTCTACGTTGCCTCCCGGCGAGATGATCGAGTAATGGATCTGGCTTTGGGCGCATTGCGGCGCTGACGGCGTCTGGTCCGTGAGGGTCAGCGTATGCTTCCCGTCCTCGTGGACAAAAAAGTACGCGATGCCTTCCTCTTCGAGCAGCCGGGAGATGAAATTAAGAACGCTCTCCCGATACTGCACGCAGTACTCGCGAGCCGCGTACGTGCCGGTCAAAGATAGCTTGTAGTTCGTGACATTCCAGTCTTTAAGTACCTGCTCCACGATGTCCGGAACGCTCTTGTTCTGAAAGATCCGGCAATCCCAGGCGAGCGAGAGAAACCACCCAGAAGGCACGAGCGTGCCTTCGTAAACGTATAGCTGGCTCCTCTCGTCGAAGCCGCCCTGGGCAAAATCGCGGAAGATACCGTGGAAGTAACGCGTCGTGCCGTCTTTCGGAATCAATGACACGGTTGCCGGCTGCCGGAGTAGCGAATTCGGATCAATTGCGCCGTTATCCGAATACATCTGCACGCGGAATTCGAACGGCTCCGACATGGCTTCGCGCCCGCTAAAGCTCGCCAGCAGTAGCGCGTCCTGGCCCAGCGGCGTTGTGATCTGCAGCGGTTGATTGGCCTGCGTGTACGTAGGCAAAGTTCTCTCCGATGAGTGAAGGCGCCGGTAACCGGCGCCACAGTCTATTATGCGTAGGCGAACGCGCCGTTTTCCGCGATGGTGATGTGAACGGATTTCGGCCGCTCTCCTTCCGCCATCGCTGAAAGCAGGCGCTTGGAAATATCCGGCAGCAGCGTGTTCGTCAGAATGTTGTCGACATTCCGGGCGCCGCTCTCCACTTCCGTGCAGCGCTTTGCCACTTCCTCTACGAGTGCCGGGTCGTAAGTCAGGTCCACCCGATGCGTCTCAGCCAGCCGGCGCTGAATCTTGCCAAGCTTCAACCGCACAATCTGTTTCAACGCCTCGTCACGTACCGGAAAGTACGGGATGACGACCGTACGCCCGAGAAACGCCGGCTTAAAGATCTTGTTCAGTTCGGGCTTCAATGCCTGCACCAGGCCTTCAGCGCCGGGCATCGTTTCGGGGTCGGCGCAGAACTTCATGAGAGTGTCGGTAGCCGCATTCGAAGTAAGAATAATGATGGTGTTCTTAAAATCGATCTCGCGACCTTCGCCGTCTTCCATCTGGCCTTTATCGAACACCTGGAAGAAGAGCTCCAGCACATCCGGATGTGCTTTCTCTACTTCATCGAGCAGCACCACGGAATACGGTTTCCGTCGGACCGCCTCTGTCAGCACGCCGCCCTCTCCATAGCCGACGTAGCCCGGAGGCGACCCCTTCAGCGTCGAGACTGTGTGCGCTTCCTGAAACTCCGACATGTTAATCGTGATGAGGTTGCGCTCGCCGCCATACAGCAGGTCTGAGAGCGCCAGCGCTGTTTCTGTTTTGCCCACGCCGCTGGGACCAACCAAGAGGAAGACCCCGACTGGTTTCTGCGGATCATCCATGCCCGCACGCGAGGTCCGGATTCGCTGGCTGATTCCCGCAAGCGCATGATCCTGCCCGATCACTCGTCTTCCCAGGTGATCTTCGAGTGACAGCACGGTTGCCACTTCATCTTTCAACATTTTGCCCACCGGGATCCCGGTCCAGGCCGAAATCACTTCGCCGACAATCTGTGCATCCACACACACGCGGATCAGCGGAGTTTCCCCCTGCAATGCTTCGAGGTCCGCGTTCAACCGGGCGAGCTCTTCCCGTAAGGAACCGGCATCGACAGCCGCATCCGCAATCGCCACGCTTCCCTGCTCTACCGCTTTGGCGGCGCCGTCTCCACTCGCACTGCCGGCAGCGGCTGTTGCCTGTTCTGTTGCGCCCGCCATCGGTTCCGCTGCCGAATGCGCGTGTTCGAGTTGTGTTCGAATCTCACGAATGCGCGAAATGAGTGCAGACTCTTTTTCCCAGCGAGCGTTTAGCGCCGCCAGTTTCTCCTCGGTCGCTGTCTTTTGCGCGGCAATCTGCGTAAGCCGCTCGGAATGGTCTTCGCCAACAGCCTGTTCCCGCTCGAGCACGCGCGTCTGCACGGCGAAGTCGTCGAGGGTGCGCCGCGCATCCTCGACTGCAGAAGGAATCGAGTTCTGCCCCAGCGCCAGCCGTGCACACGCAGTATCCATAACACTCACCGCTTTATCGGGCAGTTGCCGGTCAGGAAGATACCGGTGCGAAAGCCGGACCGCTGCGGCCAGTCCTTCATCCAGAATCCGGACCTTGTGATGTTTCTCCAGCGCCGGAACGAGTCCCCGCAGCATGACCTGGCACTGCACTTCGGTCGGCTCATCCACCTTCACGGTCTGGAAGCGCCGTGTCAATGCCGGGTCCTTTTCAAAGTATTTCTTGTACTCTGACCACGTCGTTGCGGCAATAGTTCGCAGTTCACCGCGTGCGAGGGCGGGCTTCAAAAGATTCGCGGCATCATTCTGACCGGCTTGGCCGCCTGCCCCAATCATGGTGTGCGCCTCGTCGATAAACAGGATGATCGGGGTAGGTGAAGACTTCACCTCGTTGATCAGACCCTTGAGCCGGCTCTCGAATTCGCCCTTCACGCCCGCTCCCGCCTGCAGCAGGGCTAGATCCAGCGAGCGAATGGTAACGTTCTTTAGCGGTGGGGGCACATCGCCCAGCGCCACTCGCAGAGCAAACCCCTCTACCACCGCTGTCTTGCCGACGCCCGCTTCGCCCACCAGAATCGGGTTGTTCTGGCGGCGCCGCGTGAGAATATCCACCACCTGACGGATCTCGTGATCGCGCGCAAGCACCTGGTCGACTTTGCCCGCTTTTGCATTCGCAGTAAGGTTCACCGTATATTGATCGAGGAACGGAGTCTGCCCCGTTGCAGCCGGCCGGGCAGGCCCGTCGCCGCCCGCTGCCGCAGCCTGCGGAGCGCTCTCCGACTCTTCCTGAGAGTTCGCCACGATCGCCGCAAAATCCTTCCTCAGCGCGGCCGCGTCGATCTTTTGAAACTCTTTGCTCACGTCTCGCATGAGCCGCGCGAGCTCTTCATTCGATGCCAGCGCGAGAATCGCATATCCCGAGCGGATGGCGTTCGAACCGAACTCAAGCGAGCCGTAAGTCCACGCCTCGGTGAACATCTTCAGCACCGTCGGACTGATGGCGGGCGTCCGCGCATTGCCGGACTTGAGTTTATCCAGGCTGCGGCTCAGCTCCGCCGCAAGCCTCGACTTGTCCACCTCGAACTGACGCAGAATGAGGTTGAAATCCGCGCCGGTGGCCTCCAGCAGCTTCGTCAGGAAATGCTCTACCTCGATGTCGTAATGCGTGCGAGACAGGCATAGCCCTGCCGCTCCTTCGAGCGCACTTCGGCTGGTTCCGTTCAGCTTCCCGATGAGGGAGCGTAGATTGACTGTCATTTAAGTCTCCGCGAAAAGTAATACGGTGTCGTCAGGATCACGGTTGAATTGCGGGCTGGATTTGATCCATGTAGCCCAGCCAAGTTGCGGCGAGTCGCCGTCGTCGCCCAGTTCGCAAGCGGGAACCTCTTCCCGCTGCAGCACGAGCTGGACTTCGAACTCGATGTCATTTCCCGAATAGAAGCGCAGCAGCGACCGTAGCGGCTCATAGGCCGTGCCGCCGGGAAGAAATTCGCGATAACGTGCAGCCGCAAGCGGGCCGACGCGAACGCGCGCACGCGACTGCCGGTCCCAAATCTCGTCCCCGGCTACTGCACCCAACCCAAGTTGCCTCGATGCGTCACTGCCGATTTCGAAGCAGCACTGATCCGGTTCCTCGAGCCGCCGCCAGGCGCCGACAAACTGTTCAATCTCCACCGGCACATCGAAATAATCGGAGAGCATCAACTGGAGAGCACACGCTGACCGCGGCGTCATGCTCAACAGTCCTCCATAGAACAGGATGGCCTCATCGCGCACCACCTGCCTCGATTGCAGCGCCGGAAGCCCCAGCCCCACCAGTTCGAGCAGCCGGTCTGTCATCGACCCGCGCCCTTCCCGCTCGTAGCCGACCGTGAAATGGGTGGTCTCCCACGCGCGATAAAAAAGCGAGATCGCCCGATGGTGGAAGATGTCCAGGAAATCGCGCAGCGTCGCGTCGTGAGCCCGCAGACGCTCGGCAACCAGCTCAGTGTAGTAGTTCGGAAGCAGGCCAAGCGGGCCCACCGTGCCCATGAAGTTCACGCTCATCAGCGGCGCGCCGCCGTCTTGACGCGGCTGAAGGCTTTGTATAGCGCTGGCCGGAAATGCGAGCGAGGGATGGACTGTAAACCGCACGGCCTCACTCCGCGGGTTCGCGAAGTTGCCCACCACCGCTCTGTCCGCTTGCATTAATTCGAGCAGGCGTACGGCTTGAAAGAAATCGAAGCTGTGCGGAGCAGCGAACAGCTCCTCCTTGACTTCGGCCAGCTCTACGCTACGATCTTGTTCCCTGACCGGGGAAGCCACTGCTTCAGGACTCCTTTCCGCTGCCGGGTGCGTGCAACAACCTGGGTGAAGGTGTTCACCGAAGTATATAGCGCGAGAAATACGTCCAGCACCGCGCAGAACGTGTAAACGCCGGAGCCGACAAACTGCTCCTCGTCAAGCTCAATCTCGACGCGCGTGCCTCGCGCAAAGCTGACCCCGTTGCCTGAAATCAAGCGGGTGAAGTGCGGCCGGCTCTCCATCGACAGAATGCCGTCAATCTGCCGGCCGCCTGAAACCGAGTCCCCCAAATTGTTGAGCCGTAGAATTTCACGGAACGCGTCCACCCCTTCGCCTACCAGTGAAAGGTGGTTCAAGGACATCTGCGAAACCAGGCGCCATAGCAGCGATCCGCGCGCCGGCGGGGCAATTGCCTCCGTCGGCTTCACGACCGTCGAGATACGCGAGATCGGACCGCCGCCTTCCAGTTGAAAATCCCCTTCCACTCCGCCCCACGGCAGCCGGGAAGGCAAATCGCGGTTGCTGCAAGTGAGCCGCAGCGTTACTGTATCGCGTTCAGGGCTCACCTTCTTTCCGGTGAGATCGACGAACGTGATGTATGTGTCCGAACCCTTGTCGCTACGCCACGTCGACGGCCGCCTCGATGCGTGCCAAAAAGCTCTCGAGCCCGATGTTTGCGAGTGCCGCCAGGCGTAGAACGGTTGATAGTCGGTCGTCTCCGTCGACCCTGCCGTTACTCCAGTGACTTGATCGATAGAGAAGACGTCATACGCTTGCTCGCGGCGGGCATCCGGCACAATCCGGTATTCGAACCGTTTTTGCTCCACCAGGATCGGCTCGGCGATCTGCTCGAACAGGTTCACCACCGGCGCGCAGCCAAGCGCAAATGTCTTCTCGGTGAGCCCGAGCTCAATTGCCTGCCGCCGGTCATTTCTTTCGAAGTCCGAAATCAGAAAAATCACTTCCGTCTTCTGTCCGAAACCGGCAGCGGCCAGGCGTTCCAGGCCGGCGATGTCAACAAACAAAAACTTCTCGGGGAATGTGAAATACTCCTGCAACAGACGATACGGCCAGAAAGATCGCCGCGGGAATGGCGTCATTCCCTCGTCTACGTTGAATCCCACTTGCCGAATGGAGTCCGGCGGCAGCGTAACAACCTTCTTTGTTGGAGCGGAAAGATCTCGGGCTACCACCTGTATGCAGTTGTTCGCCAGCAGCTCGATAAGCGTGTGGGTAACGCTCGGATCCCCCAGCAAAAAGCACCGCAAACTCTTCAGATCGAGCTTGTCGAACGACACATCTTGAAAACAGTGCAGCTCCAGCCGAAGAGCTGCCACTGAATTCATGGCTGGCAGCGCCGGGCGAAGGCGGTCAGCCGACTTCCATTCGGCTGCTTCCACCCGAATTGGCCAGATCGTCGTGTCAAAGCACGTCCGGAACTTACAAGGCATGCCGTTCACCGGCGCCGAATAAAGGCAGGAATTCCGTGGAATCTGCAGTCCCGTGGTGAGCTTTCCTTGATCGGGGTCAAGGTGAAACTGCACCACCGACATCGACGGCACAGGCCGGATGTAATGCGGATAGAGAACGGAAAACAGCGATTCGACGACCTCCGGGAACTCGTCGTCGATCTTCAGGTGTACGCGCGCCGCCAGGAAAGCAAACGCTTCGAGCAGGCGCTCGACATGCGGATCATCGCACTTTCCGGCCTCCAGTTGCAGCCGGCTCGCTACTTTGGGATATCTTTGTGCGAACTCGGCGCCTGTATGTCGGAGGAACGTAAGTTCGCGCTCGTAATAGAAAAGCAGATCGTCGCGCAACCTGCTACTCCTTCACCTTGTACATGCCCCGCGCCACTTCGAAAACGGTATCGAAGGCGATGCGCTCCGGGGCGGGGTCAATCATCAGTAGTGCTTCCACATGGAAGTCGAGTGTCATTCGTTTGCGGCTGATCTTCTCGTATGAGGTAACCCGCACGTTTCTGAGTCTCGGTTCGAACTGCGCAATAGCAGTTTCGAGCGAGCGCAGCAGCCGCTGTCCGTCCTGCGGGCTCTCCAACGACATACTGGAGCTATCGGCAATTCCATATGTATAAAGCGATTTTTGAAGCTCCCCCAGGCCGGCAGGAGCTTCTTCTACCCGGACCGTATTTAGCAACCACTCCAGATCCCGCCGCACGGAGGCGCGCAGCCGCCGGAGTGACTCCGCTCGGGTTATCGGAGCGTCTGTGCGTGCATCCGGCTCGAAATCGATAAGCCGGTCGAGCAGGCTCTGCTGAACGATGCGTTCGTAATCACCAGGCGCCATGTATCAGGATTTCCATTTCAGTGCGCGAACCGGGTCCAGCCGGCACAAGCGAGCATAGAATTTTTTCCGCTCCGGTGACTCGGCGCCGTTTTCGTCAAGGCACCGGATGAGTAACTCCACCGGATAAGCCAGCGCGTCGCCCCGCTCCCAATCTTCCAGCCGCCGCTGATCAATCTCAGCCGCCAGCTCTTCCAGAATCGGAAACGCAATTTGCGCGTGGCCGCCCGCCATCAGCAGGTGTGCGAGCTGGGTGCGGCGGCGGAAACGTCCACGGCCTGATCGTTCTGCTTCCAACTGCCGGCCGATCATTTCGAGCGCCTCCTGCGGCCGGCTCGATTGCGCGGCCGCGAGCGCCTGTTCGAAAACATCGCGCGCCGCGTCTTCCTCGTCAGGCTCGAGTTCCGGCGGCTTTTGCGAAAGATCCACCTGCACAACAGAAATCACGGCCACCGGTTCAGGCGCCGTTTGTACCGGCAATGGTATGGCCGCGACCTGCGTCGGCGCGATCGCCGGAACTTGGGCACCCGCCATTACATGCTCATCGATCCAGGTGCGTGTTTCCGGGTTTGCCACCGGTGTATCGTCTGTAAGTGTCTGGTCGAGCAGGCCCGGCAGTTCCTCGAGCAAACCACGCAATGCGATGCGGACTGCGTTCGCCACTCCTGCGAAATAGGCGTCTTTATTTTCAAGCGCCATCACGGTATAACGCTGCAAATCGAGCCACGCACGGCCGCATGGCAGCTCCATCGCCCGTTCCGTGGCGTTCAGCAGTTCGTCCCACTCTCCGGCGAGAAACAGGCGCTTCATCTCCGCTCGCAGCTCCGATGGAGGAGCCTCCAGCATGGAGGGGACAATCTCCGGAGCTTTGGCCCGCAATTCACTCCAGCGCAACGCGCGAATCACCAGATAGGCAGCCGCATCGTAGATGGTCTTTTCCCGCAGATAGCGGCAGACCACCCCGGTACGCTGAATCACATCCGCCAAGCCGGAGGGCTCTGAGGACTGGTTTACCGCTGCGGCCACAGGAGCGGGCGTCGACACGGCGGCAGGGGGCGGAGCGGCCGGAGGCGGGGGTGCGGACACTGCTGCAGGCGCCGGCGGAGGGGCTTGTGGTTCGGGCGCGGCAACCGGCGCGGGCGTTGCTGCTGCCGGCGCCGGGCCCTTCTTGCTCAGGAATACGCGCGTCTGCTGTGCGATATTCTCAATCGCCGTCCGTGTCTTTACAAAGCTCGGCGCATACTCGCCGAATTTTTCATCGCAGAGTTCGTTCAGCCCCTGCAAAGAATCGAGCGCCGAGGCGAGCGTCGCCTGCAGATTCTCGTAAAAGCTGCGCGGCGTGGCCCCGAAGGCTTCATCAAAATCCTCTGCGGTCGGCTTATGATCGGCGATCGCCTGCTGCCGCACCCGGCGCTTCTCGTCGTTATTGGCATCCTGCTCGTAGCCGATGGTGCGCGATTCTTTGTAATTCGACCAGCTCAGGCCGGCTGAGGTGATCGGGAGAAGGTTCAGCGGCTGATCGAGCTTGGTACCCAGCCACTCGAGCGGGGCCGTTCGCAGCTCCAGATCGCCGTCTTCGATCTCGGGGTATAACGTGCCCCAGAATTGATCAACCAGGCCGCGCAGAAAATCGAAGCCGGGCGCAAGCATCGCGAAGCCTTCGCGCCGTATGTGCGCATCCACCAGCCAGACGGCGATCTGCAGATCCTTGCTGCGCTTGGCGATCACATCGCTCGCCAGTTTGATGACCTGGGCGTGATCCGCTGTCTTGATGGCGGTTTTCCACTCGCCCTGGGGAACGTCGGCATCTTCGCGCCGCGCTTCCTTGATGGCGTCTGTAACGGGATCGTAGCGGAGGTTCTTGCCGCTCGGGTTATCGCCGGGAATCGGCGTGAGAAGATCTTCTCGCAAGGGCATAGAACGTAGCCTACTCGCTTGCGATCACGACGTTGGAGGGCTCCTGTTGCGGCACTTCCGCGAACGTCAATTCCCGAATCTCCAGCATCGGCACGGCTTCTTCGTCGTCGATCAGGAAGAGCTTCTGGCCGAAGGGAATCAGCTCCTCGCCCACCTGTTTCCAGTCTGTCGCGCGCCCCAGCTTCACCTCATCCCGGTCATGCTGCCAGCTGAACGGCGACAGAACCGGCAGCAGCACTTCTCCAAACTCTTGCCCTTTGAATGATGGTCCTGTCTGAACAATCGCGGTCGCCCACAGCGTGTCCCGCAGGTACCTAGGCGCACTCATTCGGATGCTCCCGATATGCTCAAACGGCAGCCACACATATTCCCCGGCAACAAACATTTCCAGCCGCGGTCCAATCCTTGGGTCGAAATCCTCAATGCTGCGAAATGGCTTGCCGTTCAGCGTACCCGCGCGCGATGGCTTTGTGCCGCCTCGATGGGCCGGATAATCGTGCAACTCGAAGATCCCGTGCCTTTTCCGTTCTGCGGCCAGCGCGGACCGGTACAGAAGCGCTCCCACTTCGGTGTCCTGGTTCGTCTGCGCCAGCAGACTGAGATGCTTCTCCGCGCGGTCGTACTGTCCCGCGAAGCAAAGCAATTCAAAAAGAAATGTGCGGCGGCGGCTGTCGGCAGGCTGGTCGCGGAGCTCCGCGACCAGCACCTGAATCGCCTCGTCTAGCCTGCCTGACCGGACGAGCTCGTCTGCTTTCATGACTCGCTACTCAGACTTATTCGTCGTCTGATTCCACTTCGCTGAGTTCTTCGTACCCAACGTACCGTCCTTCGTCTGCGGAGTGTAGTTAATAGTCACTTCACCGTAGGCGAAGCTGACAGACTCCGTCGGGGTGTCGTCACCGCCGCTGGAGCCGCTCCACTGAATGCTCTCCACCATGACTTCGTTGAAGTCATATTGAATATAATCAACGGCTTTGCCGCCCGACTTGCGCAGCACCACCGAAGCTGATGGATAATGCGTGCCGGTGCAACAGGCCTTGAACAGGGTGGGCGACGCGTTATCCGTCCTCTTCATGATGTTGAACGAGCTCAAGGACACCTTGCCCGCTCCCATACCCGTGGTTCCCGATCCTACGGTTACCGGGTTGCTCGCACCCCATGAGAAACTGTAAATCTCAAAGGCCTTCTTTGAGGTATAGGTGCTGTCTGTTGTCTCACCCTGGACGGCGGGGTCACCGCCTGTAAAGTACATAAATGCGTCAAACGCCATGCTAGGTCTCTCTTTTCCTCTCTATCAGTCAGTTATTAGTTCTTCTTGTTGACCCTCGGCCCTTCTGCCGGGAGCATATTTCACGACACACTACACACACTCCCCCTCCGATATCGCAGAGAAGAATGCGATCGCCAGGGCTGCGCGTTGTGGCGACAGCCCTGAACAGATACCTAAGCCGCCGGTTGTGGCAGATCGGCTACCAGCCGCATCGAAACGGTCAGTTCGTCCAATTGAAAGTGCGGCTTCATGAAAGCGACCGCGCGATACGCGCCCGGCTTCCCCGGAATCTCTGTCACATCCACCCGTGCTTCCGACAGCGGATGCTTCGCCTTTAGTGACGCGCTTGCGGTCGCGCTGTTGACTACATACTGCGCGATCCAACGATTCAAGAACGATTCGCATTCGCCGCGCGTCATATAGCTCCCGATCTTGTCGCGCATCATCGCTTTCAGGTAGTGCGCGAAGCGCGAGCACGCCAGGATATAGCTGAGGTTCGTGGAGAGCCGGGCGTTCGCGTTAGCCGAGTCCGTATCGTACTGCTTTGCCTTCTGGCACGTCTGCACACTGAAGAACGCCGCGTAATCCGTGTTCTTGCAATGCACCAGCGGCACAAAGCCCAGATCGGCCAACTCCTTCTCGCGCCGGTCCGTGATGGCCACTTCCGTCGGGCACTTCATCGCGATATCACCGTCGTCGGTGGCGAAGTTATGCACCGTCAGGCCTTCCACTTTGCCGCCGCCCTCCACGCCGCGGATCGTTGCGCACCAGTTGTACTGCGCAAATGAATCCGTTATCCGTGAGGCGAGCGCCCAGGCGGCATTGCCCCACAGGTACTTGCTGTGGTCGGTGCCGTCTACGCCTTCTTCGTAATCGAATTCATCCACTGGCCGCGTCTTCTTCCCATACGGGTCGCGCATCAGAATGTGCGGCAGCGCCAGAGCCACGTAGCGGGAATCCTCCGAGTTCCGGAAGCTCTTCCACTTCGCATACTCCGTCGTATCGAAGACCTTCGCCAGGTCGCGCGGCGCGCCGAGCTCGGAGAAGCTGTCCAGGTTGAACGTGTCGGCCGAAGAGCCCGCAATGAACGGCGCGTGGGCCGCGGCGGCAACCTGCGACACCTTCTCCAGAAGCTCCATGTCTTCCGGACCTTTGCCGAACTCGTAATCCCCTATCAGCGTGCCAAAAGGATGACCGCCGAAGATGCCGAATTCTTCTTCATACACCTTCTTGAACATCGCGCTTTGATCGAACTCGGCAGCGCGCTGCAGGTCGCGGAGCAGGTCTTTCTTGGATGCGTTGAAGATCTTGATCTTCAGCATCTCGCCCGTTTCCGTCTTTCCAACGAGATACTTCAAGCCGCGCCAGGTGCCCTCGAGCTTTTGGAAAGCCGGGTGGTGCATCACCTCGTTCAACTGCAGCGAAATCAGGTGATCGATCTGCGCAATCCGGGCATTGATCATCGCCTCGGAATCCCGCGAAAGGGTCATCGACCCTTCAAGGAACTGCGCGACAAACTCTTTAACCAGGTCTTTCCCGCGGCTTCGCGATTCGGCATCGCGGCCGAGCCGGCCTTGCTCTACAATCTGGTCGAGCAGGCCCTTCTCGGTCTCAACGCCGGTTGCGGCCGCTCCTGCCGGAGCGCCCTTCGCTTCACTACTCATTTGCGTCTCCCTTCGCGCCGACTTCCGACTTCAACTTGTCGAGTTTCTCCGTGTTCCTGAGCGTCTCCTGCAAAATCTCGTCGAGCTTATCGTTGCCCTGTAGCGAGCCGCGAAGATCAGCCAGTTTCGTGCGCAGATCGAGTAGTTCCTTTAGCGGCTTGATTTGCCGCGCGACATTCGCCGGTTCGAAGTCGTCCATGCTGCGGAATCGCAGGTCCACGCCCAACTGCCCGGCCTCCGGGTCATCGCTCAACTTGTTCTCTACCTTGAACTGCAGGTGCGGCTTCATGGCCGCCAGAACGTTGTCGAAATTGTCGGGTCCAATTTCTACGAATTTCCGATCTTTCAGGCGCGGCAGCGGCTCCTCCGGCATGCCGGTAAAATCACCGAACACGCCCATCACGAACGGTAGCTCCTTCTTCTCTATAGCGCCGCCCGTCTCCACGTCGTAAGTTATATGAACCCGGGGCGAACGCACCCGGTCTAGTTTGTGCTGTAGGCTTTCAGGCATAGTCAAAACTCCGTCTGCACGCAGACTTCCTTACAGGATTCCAAGCCCGGACCTGAGGCAGGGGCACCGGATTCCGCGTTCAATCGACCTCTGGAACAGGAATGCTTGGTCTGATCAGACCCAGAATATAAGCAAGTACATCGCCGGTCAATAATCAATAGGCTACTGTCTCTAACCAATCGGCTAACTCCAGCAGAACGGTTCATCACTGGAACGTACCCGGATTGGAAGCTACCGAGTTCCCTTGCGAATTCGAAAGCGTCACCGTCACATTCCCTAGAGCCTTCGGATCTCCCGAGTAAGTGAAGCTCACTCCGAGGCTGAAGCCGCCCCCGCCCGGCGTGCCGAGTGCTGCAGGCGTCGCAAACCACTGCGTCTGCGCGACCTGGCCGATTGATACTGTCGCCGTAAATTGGTTGGCGCCGTTCAGCTTGGCTCCCGTCGCCGCTGAAAATACGTATGTCGCATTCCCGAGTTCGCGCGTGTTGGTTGTTCCCTGCAAACTGATCGTGAATCCTGTGCCGCCCGGATTCAGCACTATCGTAGGTTGCTGCGTGATCACCGGAACAGCCGCCCCAACCGTGACAGGTGCGGTGCAAGCCGCTGCCCCCGCCGGACAAATCTGCGACGTCACATCAGTGCCGTCTCCCTGATAGGCCACGCTCGCCAGCGTTACCGAAATCTTTCCGGCGACGCCGCCCGGAGAAAAGGCCCCGTTCGAGGGCAGGCTGACGTTTGTCGTACAAGGCGCCGCTGTACAGGGCGGTATGGTGAAAGACAACGTCCGGCCGGTTGTATCACCGGCATCGCCTTGCACGAACTTCAATGCCGGGTCGGTATAACTCTCCCCTGCCGGGAGCCCTTGTACGGAACCATCGGGGGTAAACGACAGCGTCAGTTTGCCCGTGTACCCGGCCACGTTCGTCTCCGCAATCGTCACATTCAGCGAAATATCGTATTGCGTCGGATTCGTGCTGACAACCGGCATAACCGAAAAAGTCGGAACCTTGAAAGTCGGTGCAACTACTGTGAGCGCAATGGGCGAAGAAGGCTGGCCATGCGGATTCGCGACCGTAATGTTCAAAGTGCCGCTCTTCGTAAACGCGGAAGCGGGAAGATCCACCACCACTTGTGTTGCCGAGCAACTCGTAATGCGGCTGGCCGGCAGCGTCTGGCTGGTCCCTCCCTCCGTGAGCGTTACTTGCAGGCCGTTGCACACGAAGCCCGTTCCCGTGAGGGTCAGTGACACATCCCCTGTTACGCCCGTCGTCACGGTACTCTGGCTCGAACCGCTGAGGGTAGGTGTCGCCGGCGCTGGCGAAACTCCAAGGTCGAAGGATATCGGGTTCGACTGTCCGCCGGTTGGGCTCACCACCGAAATCACACTTTGCAGATCCTGGCCGTTAAAGGCCGCGCTCGGCACCTGGAACTCGAGCGTAGTGCCATCCGGGCCTATGGTCCCCGCCAGGCTCGAATAGGTCGTGCCGTTGATCACAATCGTCGCTGTACTGCCGCTGTCAAAACCAACTCCGGCCACCGTTAGATCGCCATAACGCGACGGGTTCTGGGTCACTTGCAATACCAAAGGCGCAATGGTTGCATTGAGGGCACCCACGGTAATCGGGACGTTTGAAACCGCCGTCTGGGAAGTTGAAACGGTTGTTTGAGAAGTCGAATTTGGCGGATTCGCGTTGCCCGTATAGGTTTCAATTACCTGCCAGCGCGGATCGGTCACGACACCATTTTTTCCGGCCGTTCCGGGAGCCGCAAAATAGGTCACATGACTCACGAATTCAGAGGTCTGCGATGTGGCCGCTTGGTACGCGGGAATGTTAAAAGCAGAGTTGGCAGGCGTGGAGGCAAACCCGCTCGAACCCGTCGGATATCCTCCCACTCCCACGGCCCAGGGCGCGCCGTACTCTTTGTACTGGACTCCTCCGCCGAAGTGAAAAAACCCTCCGCCCGCATTGAGATAAATAACCACTTGGCTCGCCAGCGAGAGCACGTTCTGCATCGGAACCGGAAGATTGGAAAGCCCTCCCAGGCCGGAGCCGAACCCGATCGCGCTGTAGTTCTGAAGCTGGATCAGGCTAGGATTACTGGCGACCGTACTGAGCGTCATGATGTCGACATTCGATATCCCAAGCAGTTGCAGCGTCGTGGCCGCATCGCTCTCCAGCCCGAAATAGCTCGGCGACCCGACAATAAACAGGATCTTCTTGCCCGGAACGGAGAACAAGTTAAAGACCGCCTTCAATTGATCGGCCGCCGGCGAGGATGTTTGCTCCGCGTAGACAAGGTCATAGATTGCATCCTCGTCCGTCGAGTGACCGGTCACCACAAGCTTTCCGCCCTGCCCGAACACCGCCACCGCACTCACGAGCAACAAGGCCAACGCAACCCGGATTCGCTTCACGTTTACTTGCCCTCCGGAACGGCGAGTTGCGGGATGTAGAAGAAGCGCAGATGCCCGGTGCTCATCTCCAGCACCAATCCCGGCTTGCCGGGCTGCGCGGACAGAAGAAACAAATGCGGGCTCTGGAGCGGAATCAGAGCGGTCGGGTGAGCCGGCAGCGACAGCGACTCGGTCGCGCCGCTCTGCGAAACGGCGATCACACGTTTCCCCTCCGAGTCGGCGACCAGGATCCCTGCTCCGTCGCTCAGCGCTTCCAGGTAGACTTGTTTGCCAAGCCCACTGACCTGCGCGAACGCCGGCGAGGTCGCTGAGCCGTCGCTGCTCAGCCCGACCATCGCGCCTGTACTTCGCACGCAGTACACTGCATCGGTGCTGCCGGGTAGAAAGGCAACACCCGCTGCATCGCTTGCCGATTCCAGCGGCGCTTCCTGCCTCACGAGCGAGTAGATTGTGCCTTTCTGCGATACGGCAAACACGCGACTGCCGTCATCGCTGATCGCCAGTCTGAGCAGACCGTCCGGCAGCATCAACGGCTTTAGCTCAAAAAGAATCTGCGCCGAATCGGGCAATCCGCCAATTACTTGAAGCCGGTCATTGCTCTGCGAATACAGAACCGCTGCTTTCCCTTCCGGGCTGAACGCTACCTGGTCGGCATGCGGCATCGCATTCGGAATCGTCAACAACGGACCGCTTGCCTTCCCGCTAAAAGGCAGGATCGCGAGTGAGGTCTGTTCACCTTGTTCCGCCAGAGCATAGTGCTGCCGCGGCGCGAGGAAAACATGCGTAACACCCGGCGGTAAGGACAGTGGATCAGAAAACAGCGCTGCGGCGGGCGTGCCTTCAATCGCTCGGACACTGTTGCCGGACGCGTCAGTCGTGAGGCCCAATATCGGGGCGGACATGGCGGCTCGCGCTGATTGCGCAAAACAGCCTGCGGGACACAGCAGGAGGAACGCAACTGCTAATCGAGTGCGGGTGTGCATGGGTTGTTTCTCTGGGACTGTCTAATGCGCGGCGCCGACCGTTGCCGTGCCTCCGCCAATCGTGCCGGAAGGTGAGCTCGATGAACTGCCGCCATGCGACAACCCGACCCCGATTCCCACTGCTGCAGCAGCCGCTATAGCGGCAATCGCAACGATTACGCCGGTCGAAATTCCACCGCCCGCCGCAGCCGCACCGCCTGCGCCCGCGCTGGCCGCAGCGGCAGCCGTGGCATAATTCACCTGCGCAATAGTTGTACTCGCCACAGTCTGCCCTTGGTTGTTAGCCGTTACGTTGATGTGGAAGGCCCCCACACCCACCGGATGCATCCCCGAGACTGCGGCGCGCCCGGCACTGTCTGTAACTAGGGAAAGTGTTCGGCTGCCATTTGCAAAAACCGCGCTCGGTCCCATGCTGGGAGTAGTGAAGTTGATCACTATACCGGCAACCGGTAAGTTATTTTTGTCGTGTACCTCTACAACTGGCTGAACAGCGGTCTTCTTTTTTACGATGTTTACGCCGTCTTCACCGTCGATGACAACAATTTTGAGGCTCGATAGATCAGGCGCGGCAGCCGACTCCCGTTGTTCGGATTGCACTGCTCCGGGTACCAACTGCTGCCCAAATAACATCTGGCTTTGGAACCCGGTCAAGATTCCCAAAACAGAAAGAATGAAAATGAGCAGAGGTTGCCCTCTCAAGAAACTTCCCTTACAGTTCATCGGCTTCCTGATTTTGCCGCAGAAGGCGTGAAGTGTAAAGAACTTGGACACAAAAATCAAGAAATAACTTCCACGGCGAAGTTACACCATGACAATCCCCTGTTCTAATACGACTATTTACGGCATACTACGGAAATAGAATTGCAAAGGATCTACTGAATGTCATCTTTACGCTGTGTGCCTGCTCTGGCATTAGCCGGAATTGGACTTCTTGTTGCCGCCTGGCCATCGTATTCGCAGTCTGAGCCCGCGCAGTCGGAGCCGGATGGCCTTGCTGCCCGGACGCTCTACTACGATCCGGGCGATACTCCTAAGCCCGCCAAGCATGTCGTGTCCAAGCGGCCGGCCCAATCGGTGCAGACCGTGCAAACAACACAAACCGCGCCTGTGGTGGCCGCGCCGCCCGCTTCTTTGCTCAAACCAGTAAGCGACAATGCGATGACTGCCGTCCCTCATCTCGGAGTGAGGTACAACCTCGTATTGATCAGCGATAATGGCGCTGAGCAGCCCGCCGACCCCGACAGCACGTTCCATCAAGGCGATTGCCTCGCCGTGCGCGTCGAATCGAACCACGACGGCTACTTGTATGTCATTGAGCAAGGTTCGTCCGGCAAATGGGAAGTACTTCTTCCTTCCCCTCAGATGACCGACGAAAGCAATCTCATCCGCGCTCACACTATGGCGAAAGTTCCAGAAAATTACTGTTTTGCAGTCACTGGAGCGCCCGGAACGGAACACCTTTTTCTCGTTCTATCACGCAACGCGGAGAATGTTTCTGAACTAAATGCCGCGATAAAGGCCAAGAATGGCGGAGATACACCGCCCGACTCGCAACCGGCAAATCCGACAAATACCGGTAGTATGTTTCACCCCATCGGACAGCAAATTGCCATGCTTCGTTTGCAGTCCCGCGACTTAACTATAAAGAAAGTTGCTAAGCCGGTCGCAGCCGGTGAGCCCGTCAATGCAGTATACGTTGTAAACACAAGCTCCACGCCTTCCGATCGGATCGTAACCGAGATCCGCCTCAAACACGAGTAAGATGCGCCTCTCACTCTTATCCTTGATTCCCTTTGGAATCGCCGCGCTGGCGGGCGCTTGCCTGGTCGCGGCTGCGGAGCAGGCTGCTCAGCAGGCAGTTGAAGTCACAGTCGAACTACGCACTGGAGATACCTGGAAGCCGGTTCCTTCTCAGACCGTCTTTCACGCGAACGACGATATTCGCTTTCGCCTGCGCTCGCAGATCCCGGGTTATCTCTACGTGCTCAACCACGAGAGCGGCGGAGACCAGAGTTGGCTCTATCCCCGCCCTGAGCAGCAAAACCCGAATCGCATAGAGGTCAATAAAACCTACCTGGTCCCCGATTCGAAGGGGTCATTCATCGTCGGTGGCGAGCCGGGATTCGACATTACGTACTGGATGATCACTCCCGAACAGATGTCCGTCGCCGGATCAGCCGATCGACCGGGCAAGTCCGTGAAGCCCAATACCCTGCTGCCGCGCTGCCGCGACGAGTTATTGAAGGCGCGCGGCGTGTGCGAAGATCCACAGGCCGGCCCGCACACACTGTCCGATTCGCCGGATTTGCCGCCCTTGTTCGCTGCGCCCGGGGGGCTGGTGTCCCGCGATTTGAAATTCCAGTCGAACCGTCCTTCGGTCCGCATCTTGACGCCTGAGCCACAGTCGGGGAGCATCATCTATGCGCTTTGGATTGCGCACAACTGACCGGTCCTCTTGGCTCTGTGCGATTCTGGCCGTCACACTTGTAGTTCACCTTCGGGCCCAGAACGCTCCTGCCCAGAACCCGAGTGCGGACGTGAAAGATCGCGATCTCGCCATTCATAAACTGGCTCCAGCAAAAAACGTCGCGAACTCCGTTCCGCGCGGCTATGCCCTGCTGATCGGAATAAGCAAATACAAGAATCTCGACCCGGCCGAGAACCTTCGCTTTCCTGAAAGCGATGCGCAGGGCATCTATCAGGTGCTGATCAGCAAAGAGGCCGGTGCGCTGCCTCCGGAAAACGTCCACGTTCTGACCGGCCCGCAGGCCACCCGCGAAAACATCCGCCACGAACTTGAAGACTGGCTTCCCTCCGTTGCTCACGAAGACGATACCGTAATCGTGTTCTTCGCCGGCCATGGCTTCTCAGCCGCAGGTCGCGGATACTTCGCTGCCTGGGACGTCGATCCGGACCACCTTACCGAGACCGGCTATTCCATGGCCGATTTCGGCCGTACTCTTCAAACCAAGGTAAAGGCCAGAAACAAAGTACTGCTGGTCGACGCCTGCCGTTCCGCCAAAGTCACGCGCGGCCAATCGGATGCTGCCGATCCTCAGGAAGCAGTCAACGCCGAGATCGGCAAAATGCCGCCATCATTTCTCACCTTCGTCGCGGCGCGCGAACAGGACCGCAGCTACGAAGATCCGGCACTCGGCAGCGGAGCCGGCCTGTTTTCGTACTTTGTCATCCAGGGGCTGAAAGGCGAAGCCGACCAGAACCCCTGCGATGGCGTCGTCACCGCCGACGAGTTGATCGAATACGTCCGTACCCAGGTCCGCCAGTACGCCCGCGAGCGCGGCCGCTCCCAAACCCCCACTGACTATGGCGACTTCGATCCGAATATCGTGCTCGCTTTAAGCCATAAATGCGGGGGCACCGTCGCCCATGAAGACGTCCAGTCCGGCAACCTCGTGATTGAAGCGAACATGGATGATGTTGAGGTGTTTCTTGATAACCAGCGGGTCGGATCAGCGTCCAAGTCTACTCCTTTGCGGCTTCCCGGTATCGCAGCGGGCATCCACACGATCACCGGCGCTCACAAAGGCTACGAAACCGACACGAAGGAAGTCCCCGTCGTCCCCGGCCAGGAAAAAACCGTCACCATCCGTATTCAATATCCGCGGGAATACAAGAAGCAATCGAGAACCTACATGGAGGAGGGCGAAAAGCTGCTCTTCTCCCAACGTTCTTCCTTCAACCCGCTTTCTGTCTATGCGCCCCGGTCGCAAACGCAGAAGTCTTTTGAAGAGGCTCAATCCCTCTTCCGGAAAGCGGTCGTGGATGACCCGAAAGACGCCCGTGCATTCTACGATCTCGGGCTTACTCTTCTCTACCTGAACCGCTGGCCGGAGAGCGTGGCCGCGCTTCGCGGTGCCACCGAGATGGATCCCACCTACGTAGAAGCCAAAATGCAGTACGCTGGCGAGTTGATCGAGTCAGGCGATCCGGACGAAGCCATCCGCCAGTTGACCGACATTATTGCGCTCGAGCCGAAAAACAATGACGCCTTCGCCTATCTCTCTCGCGCCTATTACGACAAGTTCGTGTACGACAACTCGGTGGCTGCCGCCGACCAGGCCCTGGCGCTCAACTCCAAAAGCGATCAGGCTTATCTATGGAAGGGAGCCGCTCTTCGCGAGATGGCCGCCCATGACCGCGATCCGACCCGCAAGCTCGCGCTCTACAAGCAATCCACCGACTGCTTCCTCTCTTTCCTCGCTCTCACCAACTTTTCCAGTCCCATTTACCAGCAGCTCCCGTTCTATCTTGTGGGCTTTGGCTTGGGACAGCGCACGCATGCCGATCGCGCTGATTCTTATAAATTGCAACGGAGCATCGCTTTCGAAGGCTTGTGTGATGCCGAGAACAAGCTCGGTCAATCACAGCGCGCCGAAAAATACTGCCAGGAGGCTATCCGCCTTGATGACAAGGATCCCGTCGCGTTCTATCTGCTCGGCCATGTTTACCGCGACCGGTTTGCCGCCGACAAGCAAAAGGACGAGTTACAGCTCGCCCGCCAGAGCTATCAGCAAGTAGTTATTCTCAACCCTGATCTGGATATCTCTAAGAACGCCCGCAACTACCTCGACCAGATTCAAGCACTACTTGAGATTATGAACGCCCCCAAACAACCTCACTGAACGTCTCGCGCGCACCGGAATCCGACGTCTTTCTGGCGTACCCGGGCCGGCAGCGGCGTCTCATCCCAAAGCGTCTCCGCCAGCACTTCCGGGCTCGATGGATAGTACGCGCTGCCTCCGCGAATCTGATAGTACGGCTCCGCCCGCGACAGCGGCGGGCTCAGATTGCTGAAAAGGCTCTTGTACCGCGCGAATTCTTTCTCTTCGGGAGGCGTGCCCGCAGTACTCACCCATTCCCAAACATTTCCAAGCATGTTGAGAGCACGGTATGGACTCGCTCCGGATTGAAAGGAATCCACCGGCATAATTACCTCCCGCGGCGTTTGAGGTCCGGAGACATTGGCAATTCCCGGCCTAAATTCATTGCCCCACGGATACCTGAGCCCGTTGCTGCCGCGCGCCGCCTTCTCCCACTCATCTCCCGTGGGGAGCCGGTCGCCTGCCCAGTTTGCGAACGCCGCCGCATCATCAAACGATACATTCACAATCGGCAGATTGGGCCCTGGCACCGGCTGCTTTGGAATCGGCCGACCCGTCTCCTTGCAAAAACGAAAATAGCGTTCCTGTGACACCTCAGTCTTGTCGATGTAGAACGGCTTCAAATTGACCGTCCGCGGCGCGGAACTGCCCCCCAGAATGGCCGGTCCGCCGTCCACCAGCACCATGCCGCCGGAAGGCGTTTCCACCGTTCGAGCAAATGGCTTTGGTGCCGCTGCGGCAGCTTTCTCCACAGGCGGCACGCTTGAAGGAATGGAGGCGGACTTCTGCGCACGGAAGTAAAGGCCGAGCGCAATCGCTCCGGCGATCAGCACCACACCAATCGCTACCCAGATCCCAAACTTCGTTCCTGCCGGTTGAACCGCGGGTTCATTCGGCGGCCGAGCGGTGCTCTGAGCCGGCACTTCCCCCTTTGCCAGGGTAATGTCCAGAATCTCTGTGGAAGGGCGCGAGGTGGATTGCCCTTTGGTGGACTGCTGCCCTGCCAGATAATCACGAAAAGTCTCGCAAACGGGTTCGAGCGATTGCGGGCGGTTCTCCGGCGCCTTCTCTAGACAATTCGCAATCACCCGTACAATCGGCTCGGGAACCTGGCGCTCGCGAAGCAGATCGAAATTCGGCGTTGCATGCAGGATCAGCGCCGTGATTTCTTCTATCGTCGCCCCCCGGTACGGAAGCGCCGAAGTGAAGATTTCGAATAGCAGCACGCCGAACGAGTAGATATCGGTACGCTGGTCCACCGGCTTGCCGAGAATCTGCTCCGGCGCCATGTAGTTCGGGGTGCCGATGACATCACCGGCCCGCGTCAGGCCGAAATTACCGCCCCGGGCGATGCCGAAATCGAAGATCTTTGCGTGCCCGTTACCCGAAACGTGAATATTGGCCGGCTTAATATCCCGGTGGAGAATGCCCAGCCCGTGCAGATACAACAGCGCTTCGCTGATCTGCGACGCAACCCGGATAGCCGCCAACGGCGTGGCAAATCCGCCCGAGTCCATCATCTCCCGCAAGGATTGACCTTGCAGGTGCTCCATCACTATAAAAGGCTCGCCCTCATCCGTTTCGTCCGTGACGTGCGTCGTGATCACGTTCGGATGCGAGCACCGGCATGCCAGCCGGCCTTCCTGTAGGAATCTCTCCCGCAGCTCCGGAATGTTCGATTCCTCCGGTCGCATCAGCTTCACCACCACGTGTCTTTCCGCGCGAGCGTCGTACGCGAGGTAGACCTGAGACATGTTGCCACCGATGTGCTGCTTGCATTCGTACTTATGAACGAAGAACGGCAGAACTCGTGCGGTACTCGTTGCCATGAAGTTCTAGATTATTGCACTCCGGCATCCAGACAGTCACAGCCCGGCTATGGGTAAGGTACATCACAAATAATGGGCGCATACCACTGCTTTCCACGTCCTAGTTGACCGGCACTAGGGCGGCGCAACACAATTGGGGAAATGGAGCTGGCGCGTCGGCACTTTCTGGTAAACGTGCTCGCGGCCCCGGCACTTTCCGCCGTCGGTAAACGTCGCGTGCAAACTGTCGCTTTCAACTACGCTGGCAAGTCTTCACCGGAAGACTTGCATTTCTTCAGCCGCTTCGACGTCCTCGTAACAGGCGGCATTTTGTCGGGCGATCAGAGGCAGCTCCTGCGCTCGTCCTCAACCCGGTTGGTCTTGTATCAGTGGTCTTCTGCCTACTACCCGGGGGATGTTGTATCCGCCGAGTCATCGTGGCAGGAGAAGGTGGCCGCTCAAAGTCATGCCTGGCTTCTCGCGTCCGGTCCGGTCGGCGGGGGAGCCGCCGCGTCCGGTAAGCAGGCGCTGTGGTACGACTTCGGCAACTCCGATCTGACTTCCGCGCGTGCCGAGCACATATGTCAGGTAGTAAAGGATAACGGCTATCAGGGCGTTTTTCTCGACACGCTCGGCTTCAATGCGTTGCCGGCGGAATTGAAACAGGGATTTCAGAAGCGGCACCCCGGCGTAAACTACGACAATTGTCAGGGCGACTTTCTTGCGAAGCTGCGCCATGAACTTGGGCCTGACCGGATCATCTTTACCAACCAGGGGTACCGGGAGCCCGATGTCTTTCTACCGCATGCCGATTTCGATCTGGTGGAGAATTCTTCGACCTTCGTAAACGACAAGGGTACAACCATGTTTCGCCCATGGTTCCAGAAGGGAGCGGAGTGGGAATCAATTCGCGTCCCGATGACGAATCTGGTGGCTCCTGCGCAGAAGCGCTTTCCGGACACACAATTTGTGCAGCTCAATTATGCTGACGGAGATCCGCTGACGTGCCAGCGTGCCGTCCGCTACGCATTCGCCTGTGCCCGGCTCTGGAATCAGGCTGCTTTCGTTGCAACTCCGAGCATTCAGAAACCGATCCGCGACAACATATATTTCACCCGTCTGGGCGAACCCTCCACGCCCTCTTACGAAGAAGATGTTGATGCAGGCGCTGCCTGGCGTCGGTTCCAAAATGGCGCCGTTGCGGTTAATACTTCGACGAAGCCGTATCACGTCCGGGCGCTCAGAGTCGATCTGACAAATCCACCCAAGGGCTACGTCTTTTTAGGCAAACGGTCACCCGACTAACCTGATCCCAATAAAACAATGCGGCGGCAACCGGGTCACGGTAGCTCAATGCGAGCTCAACCATTTCCCGGCCGCCGCCGCTCCTCGGAGGTACTGTCTCGGCCCTGACTAGTTTATTGAGGCGACGTGACCGTAACTGACGGCGTCGTCGTTAGGTTCAGATGCGATATCTTTTGCCCGCCGTATGTTTCGCACGTTGCGCCGGTTTTGGGACAATTAACCCCCGTCATGGTGATGGTGGCTGGATTCTGAACGGTAATCGTGATGCTTCCCGTCCCGGTTGTGCTGGTCTTCGGCGTCCATTGAGCTACCACGCCGGATGCGTTCGCCGCTGCCCTGGTCTGTAGCAATGCTCCGATGTTCGCTTCGGTCAAGCTGGTTATCGGCAGATTGCTGATCGCCTCGAATTGGCTGATCGTCGATTGGATCGTATCGATCACCAGATTGGTAGTCCCGTTGTAGATGAAGAGATTACTCTGATGGAACATGCTGGGAAATGCATAGTACCGTAGCATGTTCAGCAACAGGTTCATACTCTCGTTGGCGACGATTTGAGAGTAGGTCTGGTTGGTCGAGAAGAATGGCGGTCCCCCCGGGCCGCCAACGCGCGAGATTCCGTTTGGTCCGTAGAAATAGTTATACTCGTCGGGTTCTGACCCCGCCGCACCTGTCGCGCTCGTGTCGGTGTTATAGAAGATGTTCGTCGCATAGCGCGGAATCTCATAAACCGCCGGATTGATCGCGTTCGGAATACCGGTATTTGCGCTCGGCGGCTTTTGTCCGGGCTGTGAAGCGTCGGTGACTACGTACTTGAGGCCGTTGGCTACTGCCGCTGCAATGAAGTTTGGATTCCCGAGACCAGAGATATTCGGTGTCACCATGCTGGCGGCGTCAAAAGGATTGAGACCGACATCGTTATTGGCCGTGTTTACATTTTGCGTGATTTCGGTAGTTGCTTGCGCCTGGGTTGCCTCATTGCAAACGCCGCTATTCGGTACCGGGTCGTAGCAGTCTAAATTTTCGTGGTTGTAGGTGTGACTCACCCAGAAGAAGCTGCTTGAGATGTTCGACGCCGTGTCCACCAGCGTATCGTTCGGCGGCTCGTAACCGCCGGTGCTCACCGTGCCGATGCCGTTGAACGCCAGCGTGAGTTGGAAGTTGGCAGTCTGCGCTGCGTTGTTCAAATTCGTCTCCCAGTTGGCGGTTGTCTGCAGGTCGGAGCCGCTTATCCGAACAACTGGACACTGCCCCGCGTTGTCGAACGTGGGGTCTAATTGAAAGCCGGAAGGCACGCAGGATTGTGGAATGGCTGCATCGAAGAGATCGTCATCGATGAAGAGATCGTCCACTTCGGGGGACAGATAGATCTTTCTTCCGCCCACAAACATCCCTTTCGTTACCCAGTTAAACAATCCGTAGTTGAGCGCCAGCGAATGCAGCAAAAACGGGTTGTTGTCCATGGTCAAAGCGAGGTACTGTTGTCCGGTAGCCGCAGTATGAATAGCGCCTACCGTGTACGTCGTCCCGTTGTAGGTGGCGGATAACACCGGCACCGTAGTCTCGCCGGTCGCGGCTTCCGTCGTCGCGAAATACATGTATGCGTTTTCTACCGGAATGCTGGCGGTGGGCTGCAAATACGAGAATGTGGTCTTTGCCAGCGCTTGCCCGGACGTCAGGGTGACGTTTACTGGAGAGGTAGTGGTCGTGCTCACCGCAGCCCCCGCAAAGGTAAGCCCGTAGCGAGGTTGGGGAAACGTGTAATAAGCGAGCGTTCGCACGCCGAACGCTGCAGTGAAACTGTCCATCGCCGCCCAGTCCGCCGTGCTGAACGTGCTCTGGCAGGTACCGGACGAGTTGCAATAGGCGAGATTTCCGATTGTCAACACAATTCCGTAGTAATTTGCGTTCGTCGGGCTGGTGTTAAAAGTGGGAAGCGGACACGGTGTCGACGATAACCGGCATACCGATTTATAGGAATCATAGGGAATGCCTATCTGGTCGAGGAACGCTGTTATGGCCGCGTAGGTCGGCTCAGTTCCATCTACTGCGATGACCAGCAGTTTCATCGTCTGCGGATCACTCAAGTGCTCTCGTGCATGTCTCCATCCCTCTTTGCGCGGAGCGAAAAATCTTGGCAACGGCTCGCTCCGCATATGCTCTCGATGAGGGTCGGGATCCTGATCGTCTCCCTGACCATCCGGATCGTGTCCTCTGTCGTGTCCGTGTCCTCTGTCGTCCCAATACCCTCCAGGATTTGCTGGCGCCCGCGCCGATGCTGGCCGTGCTTGGCAGAAAAACAATGCAGTTGCCAGTCCCACAGAAGCATAGAGATATTTCCATGGTCTGGTTAGCAGAAACAATCGAATCATTCAGTACCTCCTTTTTTCTGACCGTCTAAATGGCGCAGGATTATCGGGCCGAAATACGACTTCCTGAAACCCAGCGAATAACTATAAGTCCCCCAACCGAGCTGCCGATTCGCATACACAGCGCAACCGGAACATCCCACTGACATCTTTCAATTAATCGCTCCCTGGAGTTACCATTACTCTTCAGAACAACGTCAATAGAAGTACGGCGGCGGCCTGCTGGCGGTAGTTCGCTATGAGCTCAACCGCTCATTTGGCCGCCGCCGTTTATTAGCTGTCAGAACTACGATCTCTAAGTCCTCTGACAACTTATTGGGGTGAGATAAGAGTGGCCGGAGCACTGCCTGTTACACTCACATGCACAAGCGTCTGTCCGCCATATGTTTCGCACGTTGCTCCGCTCGTGGGGCAATTTAGCCCGGTCAGCGTGATGGTGGCCGGATTCTGAACCGTAACTGTGACGCTCCCCGTCGCCGCGCCAGTGCCATTCGGCCCGGCCGGCGTCCATTGAGCTACCACGCCGGATGCGTTGGTAGCCGCCCTGGTTTGTAGCAGCGTTGCGATGCTGCCTTCGTTCAGGCTTGCTATCGGAAGATTGCTGATCGCCTCAAATTGATTGATCGTGGCTTGGATCGTGTCGATCACCAAAGAGCTGGTCCCGTTGTAGATCGAGAGATTGCTTTGATGGAACATGCTCGGAAATGCGTAATACCGCAGCATGTTCATCAACAGGTTCATGCTCTCGCTGGCGATGATTTGAGAGTAGGTCTGGTTGGTCGTGAAAAACGGTGGTCCGCCCGGACCGCCGACGCGCGAGATTCCGTTCGGCCCGTAGAAGTAGTTGTACTCATCGGGCTCGGATCCCGCCGCGCCTGACGTGCCCGTGTCGGTGTTGTAGAAAATGTTCGTCGCAAAGCGAGGAACCTCAAAAACGGCGGGATTTATGGCGTTTGGAATCCCCGTATTTGCGCTTGGGGGTGTCTGCCCCGGTTGCGACGCATCCGAGACCACATTCTTGAGACCATTAGCCACCGCCGCTGCAATGAAATTCGGATTCCCAAGGCCTGACACGTTCGGCGTCACCATGCTGGCGCTGTCGAAAGCCGAGCCCAGTCGCAGGCTGCCGCTATTAGCGGTTGCTACGTTCTGCGTGATCTCATACGCGGCCTGTGCCTGGGTCGCCGGCGTGCAAACGCCGCTGTTCGGCACCGGATTGTAGCAGTCAAAGTTTTCGTGGTCGTACGTGTGACTCACCCAAAAGAAGTTTTGGGAAAGAGTCTTTGCTGCAGGCACCAGAGTGTCATTTCTGGGCTGGTATCCGCCGCTTCTCACCGTTCCAATGCCGTTGAACGCCAGTGTTAGTTTGACACCGGCAGTTTGTGGGTTGGCGTGTAGAGTATTTTGCCAGGTGGAGTGTGCCAGCAGGTCGGACCCAAGAATCCGGACGGTCGGACACTGACCTGAGTTGTCAAACGTCGGATCTGTCTGGAAGCCGGAAGGCACGCAGGATTGTGGAATAGCCGCATCGAAGAGATCGTCATCGATGAAAAGATCATCCACTTCGGGCGAAAGATAGATCTTTCTTCCTCCCACAAACATGCCTTTCGTTACCCAATTAAACAGTCCGTAGTTGAACGCCAGCGAATGCAGCAGAAACGGATTGTTGTCCATAGTCAGCGCGAGATACTGCTGTCCGGTAGCTGCGGTATGAATAGCGCCGACGGTGTAACTGGTCCCGTTGTAATTCGCTGATAATACCGGAATCGTCGTTTCGCCGGTCGCCGCTTCGGTTGTCGCGAAATACATGTACGCGTTTTCTACCGGGATGGTTGCGGTGGGTTGCAGATAGGAGAACGTGCTCGTCGCCAATGATTGCCCGGACGCCAGCGTGACGTTCACCGGAGCGGTACTCGTCGGGCTCGCGGATACGCCTGCATAGGTGAGCCCGTAGCGCGCTTCCGGCCAGGCATAATAGGCGAGCGTCCGCACGCCGAAGGCTGCAGTGAAATTGTCCATTGCCGCCCAATCCGCCGTGCTGAACGTGCTCTGACACACGCCGGATGAATTGCAATAGGCAAGATTTCCGATGCTCAATACGATCCCGTAGTAATTTGCGTTCGTTGGGCTGGTATTGAATGTAGGAAGTGGACATGGAGTCGACGATAGCCGGCACACCGATAAGTACGAGTCGTACGGGATCCCGATCTGATCCAGGAAGGCCTTTATCGCCGAATACGTAGGCTCCGTTCCATCGACACCGATGACTAACAGTTTCATCGTCTGCGGATCACTAAGGTGCTCACGTGCATGCTTCCATCCGCCTTTACGCGGAGTAAGGATCCTAGACAACGGGCCGGTCCTCATGTGCTGGCGATGAGGATTGGGGTCCGGACCCTCATCATCTGATCCATCGCTGTGGTGCCCGTTGCCACGGTCCCCTGGCTCCCGTGCTGACACCGGGCTTGTTTGCCAGAACAACAGGATAGTTGCCAGTCCAGCGGCGGCAAAAAGTCGCCTCCAAAGATGAGCTGGCAAGAACAGTCGACTCATTCATTCCCTCCTCTTTTAGTGGCCTCAGAACGGCGCAGGATCATTCGGTCGCGATGCGTAAGCACACCGCGCTTTCTGAAATCCAGCGAAACAAGTGAACCCCCAGCGAATTGAAAGAACCTGTGGTGAACCTCGACAGTCTCCACTCGATGAGCTGGCTAAAGAGACTCAGCTGGCGCCGCCGGCGCGAATCAAGTGATACACGACGAGGTTGTCGTCCTGATAGAACAGGAAAAGATTTTGATGTGTTTTCGCATACGCGTCCAATAGTGCAGCGGCGCGGTATTCAAGCGATGCTCTCCCGATTGGAGAGCCATACAGATAAGCCGGCCAGTCCACACTATCTGCTGGGGCGTACCGCCAGACGGCCGTCCGCAATCCGGGAAGCGAGCCGAGTGCAAGCGGGCGCCGCTCGACGAAGAAAAACACATCGGGACACTCATAAGGAAACTTGAATGCCGGGTTTGCAACCTGATCCGGCGTAAACGTCGAAATGAACTCGCTCAGGTCCAGATGCCAACCCCGCCCGTATGTGAACGGAAGTTCCTGGAATGGCGAGATCACCAGCCACTCCTTCGGGCGAAACTCATGCGCGATTCGTTCGCAGCTCCGGGCGGCGGATTCATATTCGAAAACTCTGCTTGCCGGTTTTTCCGTGTGCCATAGAACCACCAATCCCGCGACACTCACGGTGCCGGCGAGAGCAGCAACTCCCTGCAGCACACGGCTGCGACCCCATTGCGACAACTGGGCCGCACCGGCAACCGCCACGCAAACCGCCAAGGCCGGCCACTCCCCGGGAGCGATCATCACAGCAGTCAAACCGGCCAGTAAACTGCTTTTCCGGTCCTCCACCCAGAGTGCAGCCGCGGCAAGCCAGTACACCATTGCTAGCGACTGGGGAAGCAGCTCTGTATTGCGGTAAGCGGCCGCAACAGCAATTGCCATGCAGACGATAAACGCGGCCAATAATGCAACCCGGCTGCGCCACAAGCGCCAAACGCAAAAGACGAAAAGCAACGCGAAAAGTGTGGCCCAGATGGGACCGGTAAACCGGATCACGGCGGCCGAGTTCAATCCCGAGAACGAGACCAAAGGGGCAAGAAGCGCCACCGAGGCATCCGGCGTCCACCGCTGTCCTGACGTCAAAGCCGAGAGTGAAACCGCCCGGGTGTAAGTATCCGAATAGTGGTAATGAACCTGCGAAAGGGCATTCGTTGCGTTCAGAACAAGTACGGCGAGCCCTGCAGTAAGGAGCAGCTTGCTGCGCCAGGATATGTTTATTCGGGCAAATGCGCCCGGCGAAGGCGCCTCACCCTGAGTGGGCCGCTCGTCTTCAAGCAGCGCAACCAGTGGGCGCCACAGACCGCGCGCCGCGTCACCGCGCGAGATCGACCGCAGGCGGTACGCATTTAACCCTCCCGCTACCGCCCAGACGATACACAAGGAGACGAGCAAGCCAGGGCGGCACAACCGGAGTTTACCCAGAACCAGGCAAAGAATCTCTGCGGCAAACGATGCGCGCACAAATGCTCGCACCAGCCGCTGAACCGTTTCACTCGTCGACGAACCCCACCCCGCAACGATTCCCTGCCCCTCTGCCAGCAGCGGAGCCGCGACAAACACGAGCGCAAAGGCGAGTAGCACCCGAGCCAATTCAAGCAACGAATCTAAGTTCATACGCTGGCCGCAAAGTAGTGATAGTCGAAATTGTTAAACAACCGTCTGCAGAACCAGCCCGATATGCAGACGAGCGCCGCGCTTCCGATATCGAATCCCACAATCGCGAGATCGTAGGAAAACAATCGCGAAAGCACATAGCCTGCGCAGATATCGGACAGCAGCGCCCACGCCACCGAGGTTAGTACGTAGGTAGGCCGCGAAAGTGCGAATAGCAACGCGATGTTCCAGAGCCCGACGGCCAGTAGCGGTATTCCGATCAAACCCAATAGAACGACGCGAAACAGCATCATGGCCTCAAGCGCGTGAATCTGTTTGACCGTGAATACTACGCCAACAGACGAAATTACAAAAAGAATCCCAAACACAGCGATTTGCTGGTTATAAAACGACTTGATCGCATCCACCATTTTTCGCCTGGCGGTAATCTGAAAATGCATCTCCTTCTGGGTAACTATGCGATAGAACCTGACTAAACCGATATGTACCCACCCCACCTGCACGATGAATGCAAACAGGCACATATCAAGCGATGTTTCGTAATCGCCTCGGAACTGAAAAGGTAGCGACGAGGTTTCTGTAGCAGCGCTCCAGGCAATCATCCGGTCTGCGAAGAGATAAGCGTAATAGAGCAGGCCGTATATAAAGTATGGCCACAACATGTAAACCAGCCGGCCGGGCGAGGGCAGTTGCGATAGGCAGGCTGATCCGCGCCGTAGCTTCCGGAATCGGAACGCCGTTGAGGCAATGCAAATGCCCGTGGCGGCAAAGATACCCGTTATCTGGGACGGCAACAGCGGTGCGCGCAGCACCAGGTGCAGCACGATAACCAGAGCTGTGCCAAGCGCGGTAGCGAGCGCCACCAGTAGTTCGCCGTCCAGTACATACAGGATTCCGCTTATCAGCAGGTAAGCACCGATACCTACATGAAACGCTGCACACCAGCTCAGAATTGTGAAGGGCAGCCATCCAAAATATAAGTTTGCGGCAAACCCGGCGGCGACACAGGCAAGCAGCGCAAAACACCCTGCCTTCATAAACAACCAGCAGACACTCGAGCACAGGCCCCAGTCGCGGTTTTCCTTATAGAAATGGGCTTGCCGGCCGATGATTTGAAGGAAGCCTCCGGTTACCGCGAAGCTTGCAACCGTCGCCATCGCAATCGCCGCTGCCTGATTCGCGGACATGCTCCCGCCCCAAAGGGAGACTTTGAAGAAAAGCACCGCCAGGCAACAGCACAGCAGCGGAAGCGCAAAGGCGACGCCCTTCAGATAACCTCGAACGGTTCCCGGCTGCGTGACCGTTGTCGGTGCGATCGCCTTCTGTTCCTGAGCCACGGGAAGGTATTCTTCCGCCATCTCCCAGATGTTCCGAAACCCGTAGCGCGAGCGGCACACGTTCCCCGTAAGGCCGTCGGCCTCCATCCGGACCACCAGGTCGCGTACATCAAGGGGGGGAGCCCAGCTTGATTCGCTAGACGGCGGCAGTATGCATTTGGGCAGTGCGTCTTCCATGGAGTAAAGAAGTGTAAAGGTCGGAAAATCGACCTACTGCTTTTTCGGTTGTATAGAGCGAGTACGCGCGCTGAAGGGCCGACCTGGCCAGCGATTTTCGGTACTCGAACGCCGCATCCTCACCTTCGAGCAGCGTTAACAAGGCACGCGCCAGACTGTCGGGATCTGCCGGCGGCACGACAATGCCAGTACCTCCCAACATCTCGGAAATGTTGCCCACGTCCGTGCTGACGATGGGCCGCTCACAGAACATCGCCTCAATGATGCTGTAAGGCATGCCCTCCGATATGCTCGGCAGGCAGAAGATGTCTGCGTCTGACAACGCTTCCGCGGCATCCTTCGTCGCGCCGAATTCCACCGCTGTCTTCAATCCGTGCTCGGCGATGATGTTAAGGCAGCCCTCATAATATTCCCGGTCGACAACTTCACCTAGAATCCGGAACAGCACCGCCGGGACGCGTGCCCGGACAATGGCTGCCGCTCGCAACAGAAATTCGATTCCCTTTAGGTGGTACACCCGCGCCAGCGTCAGAACGACGGGCCTCTCGTTCGGTGGCCGCGGTTTCGGACGGAAGCGGTCTGCATCTGTTCCGTTTGGAGTGATGACAATTTTCGCTTCCTGGGCGCCCAGCTTGATTTGCCATCCGCGATTGAAATTTCCAAGCGCCGTTACCCGGTCGGCAAAGTGATAGTTCATCCTTACTACGGCCTCATGGAAAGCCAGAAGAAACCGCCGGCACGCTTCACTGTAGCCTGACCGCATCAGCGACAGGTACAACTCACGTAGATAGATACCGTGTTCGGTAACTATAAGAGGGCTGCCGTACTGCAGCTTGTTAAGAACCCCGGGTACGCACGCTAAGCCGGCCATTGAGCTGTGAGTTATATCGGCGTTAGGAAGCGTTCCTGCCAACAGGCCGCAGAAACGCTGCATCCAGCGCATGCATGTAGTCGCTTCATGTATGGTCAGGTACGAGCCGGCGAGCGACGCGGTTCTGCAAAGCTGTAGAAATACTTCCCAGGCTTCGGGGGAAGTCATCGTCTTCTTGTAATCGAATTGCTGGAAATACAAATGCAAAGCGAGCAAGGCGTTTCCCAGTCTTTGCGGACGCCTGCCTCCTTCGAGAATGCAGTTCAACGCATCCGCGAAACCCGTCAGGAATTCATTGCGCACCGCTTCGGGAGTCGTCCGGGCTTTGCGTTGGTACGTCTCCGACAACGAGCCGCCTTGACAACCTGGTTCCTCCGTTCCCCAGAGCGCGACTGAGTTGATCCCCATGATATTGGAATGAATCGGAAATATTGGCTTCTTGTTCGGCGCATGAGTAATGGCAAACAGCCGGAAATCGACATCCGGTAAGCCGCGGACCAACTGGTCACACCAGACGCTCACGCCGCCTGTGTAGTACGGATAGGTTCCCTCCGTGCACATTAAAACCGAAGTGCGGGCCATTTCGCCTCCGTGCGAAACTCCACTTCACCGCCCAACCCGGCCAGAATCGACGATGGAGCCGGATTCGGCACTGTTACTCGAATCGTGTAAGCCGAGTTGTCTTGTGAAGGAGCGAGCGTTATATCGGAGATGACAGCGGGGAGCAACGTTGGCGGTTCAGTGGGCACGTGAACCGTGACGCTGTCTCCACGTTGAAAATTACGGGCTAACCCCGCCCCTACCGGAACGTCGAAATCCAGTTGATCTAACTGCGCGATTTGAACCAGCGGAATTCCCGACGGAATCAGGTCACCAACGCTCACCATTGTCTTGATAACGGTGCCGGAAACCGTTGAGGTAATCTTCTGTGCGTCGCGCCGCGCGCTCGCTATGCGCAATGCTTCCGCCGCTTCACGCAGATCCATATTCACTTCCATGGACGGAGACGCAAAGCCATGCGTATTTTGAACTCTTGCCGCCGCCACATGTACTTCTTCCTCCAGGCGCGATAAGTGTTCGCGCTCGGCTCGCAGGTTCCGTAGTTCTTGGTCCTGAATCCTCTTCGCCTGCTCTAGCTCGGCATCCGTAGCGAGTTGCTGCGAAGCCAGTCGTTGCATCTCGTCGAACTTCGCGGTCGCATCATCGTAGGCACGCTGAGCCGGCTCGAGAGAGTATCCCGCTAGCCGCTCCTTCGCGGCATTGTAAGCACGCATGGCCTCCTGCGATTCAGCGTTGGTATTTCCCGCCGGATCAGATCCGGTAGTCCGCGACCGCCATCGCTGCTGTACATCTTCGTACCGGACTTTCGCACGTTCGTACTCGAGTTCGAACTCCGGATCATCAAGTGTAAGAATCGCATCGCCGGCCTTCACCTTCATTCCGGCCTTCACGTTCATGGCGACTACTTGGCCTGGAAACTCAGAGCTGATTGTCGCCATGACGTGGGGTCGGATGCTGGCGGGCAGAACTATGTTTGTCTGGTGTTGTATCTTTTCCGATACTGTTCGAGATACCGAGCCCGACAATGCCAGGGAAATTCCGCAGATAACAATAAGTCCCGCGGCGATCATGCTCAGTCGCCTTGTGCGTGAATACTTAGTTCTTACAGGCGTGGATTCGGTTACTTCTAACATGGGTAGTCCTTCTCATTCAGTTCAATACACGCACTTGCAGCTTCCACTCATGTCGTGGGGTGCAGGACAAACGCAATCGTGTGATCGCACGGGATGTTCTTGCCATTCAGCTTCGCAGGCGTAAACGTCCATTGCCTTGCGGCCGCAATTGCCTCCGCCGTGAGGGCGCCGCTTACGTGCTCGCTTGCGGTCCGCACCTGCGCGTCAGTGACGCGTCCGTGTTCATCGATTCGAACTTGTATGTCGATCTCGGTTACCCCATAGGTTGGGATGCCATGAGTGTGCCCGAACGACGGCAGCGTTCGACTCAAGGGCTGGGGTGGAATATAAGAAGGCGCAGGCGTCGGCGGAATCGAACCAGGGGGCGTAGTGACCCTGGGCAAACCGGCGCCCGTTATAGGAGCTGAGCCGCGGCTTGAGTTCACCCATACTGCTGGCCTCGGGAGTAGCTTCTCACTCATCAGGGAAGCCGGAACAAAGCCGGGCGTTATCGTCGGCACTGTCACAGCCGGAGGCGGTGCCAGGAGCGCGCTCTCGACATGACTCGGGCCGGCGTGATCTGTTCGAGCCAGCAGACTCGATTTTTCCAGCTTCTGCGGGTCGCACAAAGCCAACACCATGAACGCGCTCTGCTGCCACTCAAGTTCAACACGGGCCGATGCGGCTTCGGCGCGCACTGCATCACGCGATGCCCATAGTTCGTCGTTTGTCGATTGAAGGCCGGCTGTTGCGCGTTGAATCGTTAACTGCTCCAGTTCGTCGGCGAGTGTTTGCCTCTTCTGGGCCACCCGCAGCCGCGCGGCCGAAAGGATTGCCCGCTGTTTGTTGTCCTCGATATCGCGACGCACTACGAGCTTCAGATCATCCGCATCGTGCTGCAAATTCTTGAACCTTGCCTGCAAATACGCGTTGGTTGCCTCCACATCTCCGATGTGTCGCAGCGAAATGTAAAAGGCCGTATCCAGGTGCAGGACGTTTCCCCCTGCCAGGTAAGGGGTTACACCTTGCGGCAACCCTTTCTCTGAATTCCATAGGTACGAATAGCCGGCCGACAGCGATTCGAAATGAAATTTATGCTTTGCCGGCGCTACCGAAAGCTCGCCGAGATGTTCGCTTATAGTCTTGAAGTCTTCATTCGAACTGAGCGCCGCGTTGAGCAACTGCTCGGACTCCGGAAGGTCCTCGCCCACTGCGATCTGCCTCAGATCGTCGGTGGCGATCTCCACTTTGTTGGCCATGCCGTCGCGGCCCACAAGCCGTACCAGAGCCAACTTCGCGGCGTCTGTCTGGGCCCTCGCCTCCACGCAGTCGCTTTCGAGCGCCGTGAGATCCTGCTCGAAGCGAACTACGTCTAATTTTGTGATCCGGTTGAAGGAAACCAACGTTTGTACCTTCTGGCGATCTGCGATTCTTTTTCCCCAGAGATCGCAGTTGTGCTTTCTCAGATCCTGCGCTTCAGCCAGGTTGAAGAACTGGCTCGTAACGTTTACTTCGGCGTTGACCCGATTACGAGCATGGCCTATCTCTGCCTGAATCAGGCCCATTCGCGCCAGTTCTACGTTTACGGGAGAAGGCGCGGTTCGCTTGTTGACGGAAAAGCTGCCCCCGATGCTTGTCGCCAGCAGCAACGGATTGGAGAAGCTCCATATGCTGAACTGCGGTCGGAATTCGACTCGCGTCTTGTTCAGCGCTTCGAGCATGGCCAGTTCGAGCCGCGCGTTTTGAACTGAGGTATCGTCCATATCCACCTTGGCAACCGCCATGCGCAACGCGTCGCTCAGATGCCATGCGCCGTTAGGATCGGCGGATTTGACGATCGCCGCAAATAAAAGTACGACAGTAATCGCCAGGAGCGTTCGTAGTCGTAACATAGATCCTCCGTGTCCAGACGAAATCGTTGTTACCCTTTAACAACAGCCCTACAACTGACCGTGCGTCTTTCCGCTCAAGCAAGAAGCTTGCGGAGTATCAGATGGCTGGCTGTCATCCGAAAACCTTTGTTCTCCAGAACCCGGTTCGCGTCCAGGTTACGGAGTTGCGAATACCCCTCTACCAGGTCGACATTCCGCTCACGAAACCATTCCAAGGCCGACGTCAGTGCACATGTCGCCGCCCCTTCTCTCCGCCTCTCGGGCCTGCAACCGGCCGTTTCGATCTTTCCGTAACGGATGCCAAGCAGCGACGATGTCGCGGCATCGATCTGGCATGTTGCGTATGCCACAATCTGATTGGCATTTTCAGCTACCACAATCGCGTCTGCGCACGCGCAGGCCGCCCGGGCGCACCTGCACTTCAGCTTTGACGCGAGCTCGCTCCCAAGTACGGAACTGTCCCCAAACCGCTCATCGATAGCGCAGTCCCCTGCAATCGCCAGAATGTCCGGCAAATCGGCTTCGGTCGAAACCCGGCTCTCAAATCGGTCGTTCACTCGATGAGCTTCCGTACTGTGTGGTGAAATTCCAAACACCAGGTTCCCTTCGACAATCCGGAAGCCTGCTTCCTCTAACCCGTGCAGAGCCGCCAGGTCCTCCGGATCTGTCTGTGCAGTAAGGCAGCGAATACCATTTGCATGCAACCCGTTGAATACGCCGTCAAGCAATTCGGCGACGATTGCGCGGCTCTGAACATAGTCCCCATCCGTGAGCATGAATTCCAGGCGGCCAACCGCGAAGCCGAATACTTCACTTTCTTCGGGAAGTTTGCGCCAACATGCCAGCCCGACCATGACCCCGCTCCTGCGCACGACAACCAGAAACGAATCCCGGCGGCTGAGGAGTGTGCTCGCTCTATTCACCGCCAGCCGTTGAACGGCTGCGGGAGAAACGAACCTAGAATACGAACGACACAACTCCGGTAATCGCTGGAGTAAGCTCAGGGGTATCCGTTCTATGGAAACGATTGACAGAGGCGGGTCCGGCATTATATCTGCGGCGTCCATTATTTCCAAGCCTCGAATCATAAATGCTAATGTCCTATGGAAACTCTCTTCGAAACACACATGTTCAGGCCTTAGGTCGCCTGCACTGACGTTCGATCGATTTCTAACATCACAGATCGTTGTAGAATCTCGATCGACAGAATCAATTCCATACTCTTGTTCTTCGTATCCCTTATCTTTCCGGCGATACCCGCCAGAGGTCCTTCGGCAATGCGAACGACGTCGCCGACACGCACATAGGGACAGGGGTTTAACTCGATTCGTTTCGCTGTCGCGATTTGTATTGCCCGTATCTCTTCTTCTTCGACGGGCAAGGGCTTTCCCGCGCTGTGAATCCATCCGAGGACGGATGGAATCCGCGACGGCACGGTGGACCGGGAAGGATCGCAATACAAAAAGACATAGCCTGGAAAAAGCGGGAGTTGAAATTTCCGCAGCCGTTGTCCATAAGTGTGGCGTCTGGTGAACAATGGCAAAAAGGTGATGTGTCCCAGGTTCTCAAGCATCCGTGACACGCTTTTCTCGTGTCTGGGCCGCACACGCAGCACAAACCATCGGTTCCTAACCCGGCTCGCCGATATATCTGAAACTTCTGAATACGAACCGATCAGGATTGTTGCCGATTGACGGTGTTCTATCGGAATACTTGACATAGCTGTCGCCTACTCACGTCCTGGCGTGAGCTCTTTCAGCTGACAGCTTGCTTAGAGCAGGTGTCGTTCCGGAGTTACGACGCCTCGCGAAACTACCGCTAACTGACTGTGGGAGAATCCGTTTCAGCAGAGAGGGAAGCGGGGCGGGCGCTCTCGTAGGAACACCTGAAGTGGAACGGACGCACCCCAAAATGGCATTTAACTTCCACTGATCACCTGGGAGACGCTGGACTGCTTCTTAACAAGGCTGCGGATCAAAGCGTCCAGTACTTGCGTTTCGGCTGGCTTGAGCAGATAGGTAGCGAACCCCGCGGCCTTTGCTTTATTTTCGTTTGACTCGTCCGACGAACCGGTCAAAGCGATCGCTGGGATTGACGCGATTTCTGCGTTGGCACGAATCCTTTCCAGCATCTCGCAACCGTCGACGCCGGGAACATGAATGTCGGAAATAATAAGGTCCGGCCTCTCGCGGCCGGCGGTCTCGATTGCTTCGATACCGTTTTCTGCCGGCAGCACGATGTGGCCCAGAGCTTCCAATTCCATCTTAGTGACTGCTAAGACATCCGTTGCGTCTTCAACCAGTAAGATACGCACCGGTTCTTCCTGCACTTGTTGAGATTTCTGTTTCACCCTGCCGCACTGTGCTGAGCTAAGTGGAATCCGAATGTAGAAAGTGCTCCCGCAGTCCCGTCCTTTACTATCGGCCCAAATAGTACCTTTGTGAAGAGTTACGATTTGTTCGGCAATTGCCAGGCCCAAGCCTAAGCCAGTCTCCTGACGGAGTAACGCGTCTCGACCCCGGCGAAATGGCAGAAAGATTTCGCGAAGCTGGTCCGGATCGATCCCGCTTCCCGTATCGCGTATCTCCACTTGAGCGTGTTCATTATCACTACGGCAGGAAATCGTCACGCTCCCGCCCGCCGGCGTGTACTTGATTGCGTTGATGATGACATTCGCAAACACTTGCTGGAGTCTGAACGGGTCTCCGAAAAGCCACGCCGGTCGATTCGTGCATTCCTTGTGAATCGAGAGCCCCTTTGCATGAGCGATTCCGGCGAGATCCTCTATGCAGCTTGACAGTACCTCGTGTACATCGAGCGGTATTGACTCGAGTAGCCCAGCCCCTGTCCGAGAAGTATCAAGGTAACGTTCGTTAAGCCGCGCGAGTAACTCGGCATTTCTCTGGACCGCTCTGACAGCCTGAGATAGACCCGGGTCCTCGATAATAACGCTGCGTCCTTTCAAATACTTGGTCCAGCTGATAATCGCCGCAACGGAGTTACGCACCTCGTGACTGAGCATCGCGGCGGCCCGCGCGGTCGACTCCGGCCGGTCTGCATCGCCGGGAACTTCGCCCAAAGTCTCCTTCCCCCAACCGGCGACCGCCAGCGCGAAAGCTAAGGAGGCTGACAACATCTCGAGACGCAAGAGCGTGCGGGATGAGAACTTTCGATGAGGCGTTGAGAGGAACAGGGTTAACAGCGCCAGGAGACGACCGCCGAACGAAATTGGCAAACACAAGGCCGAGTACACCGCCGCCTCGCGGAAAAAAGCTGCATCTGCCACCCCCTCGGTTATTTCATCAATCCAGTTTGTGCCGAACCGCTCAAAGCGGATCGGTTTCCCTCGCGAGACCCGATGCAGAACCTTTCGTCCCGACCAAAGCAGTAGAAGGTCCAAGTTGTCGCCCGAATGGTCCGGCGGCGGGCCGGGTCCAACCGATGTTGCGGCGACAAAGGCTCCGACCTGGCATAGCTCGAGATTTTGATCCACCAGGCAGGCGGAGCCCCAATCCGCATACTGATCGACGCAGATTTGCGTAACGGCGGCAAGAACCGAGCGAGGATCAAAGAAATTGCTGCTAAGGAGCGCTGCCTCAGCGAGAAATCGACTGTCGGCGATTGCAGGTTCGTAGTCGCGTTTTGCGCGATGAATACGGTTAACCTTCCGTAGGCTGCCGTCCTCCCCGTCCGAATCACATTCGCAGTCCAACATGCCGCACACCTCCGATACCGCAGCGGCTAACGCCCCCCGCAAATCATATGAGTTTAGGTCGAGTCTCCCCTGAGAGGGACACTCTGGCTAGTGAGTCCGACACCATTGATGTAAATCGTAGCTCTACGGCGTAAAAGCTCCGACTGGAAAATTCACCAGTTCTTATCCTAATTCCAACCCTGGAATATGGCGATGTATCGTTATTGGGCGTAATTTACCGGTTAGATTACCAGTGCAATTGATGTTGACTAAATACTAGTAAGGGGTAATACTCAGGAACACGGCCATAGACCATAAAGTCGACCTTCCTCGGGGTGTCAGGCGTATTTCTCGGCTTCGTGAGTCGGATTCGATTTTCGTGATCTGACGGTGTATTGATCACGACTCGCAATTCGGCTGATAGTGTTCCGAGAGGTCGTCGCAGCGTGCAAGCGGAGGTACAAAGCTGCGCCATGATGAAGTTCCCTCAGGACGAGTCGCTAATCCCTTCTCGACCATTTATAAATGTTGATTATGAATTAAGCGCCCCGACGCCGCATAGTCAAACTACGCAGAAATCGGCCGGACCCAGAACGGGTCCACTGTGTACGTTTGTCTCTAATAGGGGCCTCGAATACCGTTACGGCGAACGCAAGCGCTCCAGGCTGCTTCCGAATTCGAAGAATTTAGCACTGACGCAGCGAGGTATATCCCCCATGGACACCCTCGAGCAAATTCGGCTGCATCGGCTCGCGAACTTGGCACATGACGTCAGGAATGCGCTGTCTCCTATCCGCGGCTATGGACGACTGATATTGAACGGAGAGTTCGGCCCCATCAGAGCTGAGCAGCGCGAGATCCTGACAGTCATTCTCGCCAATGCCCAGAAGGCAATCCAGTTGACCGGCAAAATGGAGCGACTGTTCCGTACCGAGGAGGTGCTTCAGCTCGAAACTGTTGATCTCATTCGATTGGTAGCCGATGTCCTCGGACGCTTCCGGCGGCTGACCACGGCAGACTCAGTGGATCTCTTTTGCGAGGGGGATTGTTCATCCTTCACAACATTCGCTGATGCCAGAAAGCTGCGATGCGCGCTCGCGAAGTTGATCAGCCTGCCGCTCAGAGGCGCACGGGGAGGAGTTTTGGTGAGCGTACGCCAGCATGGCGAACACGTAGAGATCCGCGTGCGATCGAAATCCCCGGCAAGGAATGGTGTTATTCGCGAAATTATTGACCAACAGGCCATTTCCAAGCGGAATCGCCGTGAGATTAAGTCCGCCAACTTTGTCGCCGACATTGTAACGGTGCACGGCGGACGAGCCCTGGTTCAAGGAGAGGCGAAAGACGGATTATACGGCTTAATCACCCTGCCCATCATCCGAGAGCGGATCGGCGTCGAAGCGGTTTGAGAGGAAAAGATGTTGAACCATGTGAAAGCGCACAGGCTCATGCCCCCCCGTCACCGCATTCTCGTCGTAGATGATGACCAGACGATTCGGGAATACCTGTGCCGTTACCTCTCCTCACGCGGCTATAGCGTGGACTGCTTGGCCTCAGGACATTCTGTCGTTTCGCGCCTGACATCGATCAATCGCCCGTCCCTTGTATTGCTGGATTTGTTGATGCCGCAGATGTCCGGTTTGGCCGTGCTTGCGGAGATGCTGAAGTTGGAACGCCCGGTTCCCGCGATTGTGGTATCCGGCGTCGGCCAAACCAGCACGGTCGTCGATGCGATGCGCATGGGTGCCTGCAATTATCTGCTCAAGCCCATTGATGAAGAGCAACTGGAACAGGCAATACAGCGTGCGCTGACCATCGGTTCTAATCCGCCAACGAAGATCGAAACCGACGATGGCGTGGATATTATTTGCAACAATCAGAAGCTCCGCAGGGTTCAGGATCTGGCGCGCCAGGTCGCCAATACGGATGTTCCGGTTCTCATAGTGGGCGAGTCCGGCGTTGGCAAGGAAGTGCTCGCGCGCTATATTCACTCCGTCTCCGTGCGAAGGAAAGAGCCATTCAATAAAGTCAATTGCGCGGCCATTCCCGCAGATTTGCTCGAAGCAGAGTTTTTCGGGTATGAGGCGGGCGCATTCACGGGTGCTGTTCGAGAGAAGCCCGGACAATTCGAATTAGCGGGCAACGGCACTATTGTTCTTGACGAAATTGGAGAGATGAATTGCCACCTGCAGGCGAAACTCCTGCATGTCCTGCAGGACGGCGAGTATAGCCGCATCGGCGGCGTTCGCCGGCTGCGGCTGCAAGCCCGAATTCTGGCTCTAACGAATCATGATCTGGCGAGCGATGTGAGAAATGGGGAGTTTCGCAAGGACCTCTATTTCCGCCTGAACGTCGTCCGCGTGGAAATTCCTCCGCTACGCGAGCGCCCGGAAGACATCCCGAGCTTGTGCCACTATTTTGCCCAAAAGTACTACCGGAGATACAACAGACCGGAAGCAGACTTTCCAGAGCGGCTCGTGCAGCAATTTTGCAAGTACTCATGGCCGGGGAATGTTCGCCAGCTCGAAAACGCCGTTAAACGCTTCGTGATTATTCCGGATGCGGAAGCACTTCTTTCGGAATTGAGCCATTCCGGAATGGAGACCCAGACCGAGGTCCACGCTCCACTTTCGCTGCGAGACACCTGCTCGCGTGCTTTCGAACAAACCGAAAAAGAGATCGTATTTCGCACCCTCGAGGAAGTGAATTGGAATCGAAAGCTGGCAGCCGAAAGACTTGGCGTCTGCTACAAATCGCTGCTTAACAAACTCAAAAAATGGGAAGTTCCCGCCAAGAAGTCTGCCGACTGGACCCATTGACATCAGCGTTTGGCAACAAACACATGCTCACGCGGCGGTGAAAACCGCAGCCCAGTGTTAGATCCTGCTTGCTTAGGCGAGACAGGGCTCTGCCTGTTGGCCTCCTAGTAGATCCACATCAGACGTTTAGTCCTATAAATTTTTGAACCGGCACCGTAATAGGCAGATCATCACTTGTTGTACAGACATTGGCTGCTCAGGCCAGAGATTCAGGGCCGGTCTACTCCGAGATGAAGTTCTTAAATCTTTCAACCCCCGATTTCAGGTTTTGGCGCAGACCGGTGATTCTTTCCCTTGAGAGATTGACGCGTTGAAAATTGCCGCGATCGCTGCCCGAAGGCCCTGGTGGGTTGTTTTCGTCTTCGGGATTCTTCTGTCGGGTACTGATGCGTCTGCACAAGGCCCCGCGGCGGCCGCCCCGGCAGGCGGGTCCCAGATCGCAAACAATTCTCGGAACGTCAACAACAATCCACAAGCAGCTCTTACTCCAGAGCAGCATAGATTGAAAGCGGCGGCCGAGTTGCGACAGCAGGAGCATCAGCGCATCCTTGGCGTCTGGCCGAACTTCAACACTTCGAATGTTCGGGATGCAGAGCCGATGTCCCCCGGCCAGAAATTTGAACTGGCGGCGAAGAGCGCACTGGACCCGTTTACGTTTGCTGTGGTCGGAGTGGATGCCGGCTTGAACCAGGCGCAGAACGAGTTTTCCGGGTACGGGCAAGGGGCAAAGGGATACGCCAAGCGTTTTGGCGCCTCCTACGCCGACAGCTTCAACGGGACGATGCTCGGCAACGCGCTGTTTCCGGTACTTCTCAAACAGGACCCCCGTTATTTCCGGAAAGGCACCGGCAGCTTCGGCGGCCGTGTGTTGTACGCACTGGCCTCAACGGTTCGGTGCAAAAACGACGACGGCAAATGGGCGCCGAATTATTCGAACGTCCTCGGAAACGTGGCGGCGGGCGGCATCTCGAACCTTTACTATCCTGCGGCCGACCGGGGACCGGGACTTGTCTTCGGACGAGCCCTCACGGTTACGGCCGAAGGCGCGATCGGAGCTGTGTTCGTGGAGTTTTGGCCTGATATCTCGCGGAAGTTCTTTGTGAAGCATCGCGGCAAAGATTTGCCGTAAGGACTGCCCGCTCCCGCTAGCATGAGGGGATGGCAGTCGATGTCGTATTGTTCGGCTCGCATCCTGATGACGTGGAATGGGGCGCCGGGGGCATTTCCCTTCTCCTGCGCGATCACAGTGTATCGTTCGCGATCGTAGATCTCACAAATGGCGAAATGGGATCGCGCGGAACGACGGAGGAGCGCAAGCTGGAAGCGCAACGCGCGGCAGAATATCTGGGCGCGAGCGTTCGGGAAAGCCTCAATATGCCCGACGGTGCGCTGGTGGATTCACCGCAAGCGAGGAAACAAATTGCAGGGGTGATCCGGCGGTATCGTCCCGCGCTCGTGCTGGCACCGTTCTGGAAGGACCGGCATCCGGATCATACGGCTGCCGGCCGTATGGTCCGGAACTCCATTTTGCATTGCACGCTTCGAAAGTCGGATGATCCGAATCCGCCGCACAAGCCGGCCACCTTTCTCTATTACCTGCTGCATCACTTCACGCATCCCACGTTTGTAGTCGATATCTCGCATGTGTACGATAGCAAGCTTGAATTGCTCAAGATTCACGACTCGCAGTTTTCGAAGACGGCAGAGGATTTCGGGCTGATCCCGCTCGGGGTCAGCGATTATCTTTTCGGCCTGGAGTCGCGAGATCGCTTCTTCGGTTCGCTGATCGGTGTGCATCACGGCGAGGCGTTAGTGAGCGATACGCCGGTGAAGCTGGCGACGGCAACTCAGATTCTGTCAGTCTTTACCTGAACTGCAGTTCCGGCCCTGTTGGATAATAAGCCTCACTATGCCGAGCGGGAGAGTAAATGCATCACTTCACGCATCCCACATTTGTAGTCGATATCTCGCATGTGTACGATAGCAAGCTTGAATTGCTCAAGATTCACGACTCGCAGTTTTCGAAGACGGCAGAGGATTTCGGCCTGATCCCGCTCGGGGTCAGCGATTATCTTTTCGGCCTGGAGTCGCGAGACCGCTTCTTCGGTTCGCTGATCGGCGTGCATCACGGCGAGGCGTTAGTGAGCGATACGCCGGTGAAGCTGGCGACGGCAACTCAGATTCTGTCAATCTTTACCTGAGATGCAGTCCCGGCCCTGTTGGATAATGGCCTCACTATGCCGAGCGGAAGAGTAAAGGTAGGGATCATCGGCTCTCGGTTTGAGGCCGATATACATGCTGCATCGTTTCAGATGGTGCCGGAAGAAGCGGAGGTGGTTGCAGTTGCATCACCGACGCCCGGGAACGCCGAGCGGCTGGCGAAGGAGTACGGCATTCCGCGTTTCTTCCTGGACTATCGCGAGATGTTGAAGGAGCCGGACATCGAAATGGTGACCATTACAGCTCCGAATGCTCTGCACGCGCAGATGACCCTCGATATCGCGAACGCCGGCAAGCACGTAGTGTGTGAGAAACCGTTGTGCGTGACCCTTGCCGAGGCGGACGAGATGATCGACACATGCAAGCGGAAAGGCGTTCTGCTGGGCTATGCCGAGGAGCTGTTCTTCACGCCGAAGTACGTCAAGGCGAAAGAAATGGCGGATCAGGGAGCTTTCGGCAAGATTCATGTCGTCAAGCAGAGCGAGAAGCATTCCGGCCCTCACAGCGAGTGGTTCTGGGACGTCGAACGATCGGGAGGCGGGGCGCTGATGGATCTGGGCTGCCACGGGATCGCGTTCTGCTACTGGTTTCTGGGGCGCTCGCCGCTTAAGAGCGTGTACGCGCAGCTAGGAACCTATGTGCACGCCGACAAGACAAAAGGCGACGATGAGGCCCTCTGTATCCTGGAGTTTGAAAACGAGGCAGTGGGCGTGGTGGAGAACAGTTGGGCGAAGCGCGGCGGAATGTTCGACCGCGTAGAAGTCTACGGTGAGGGTGGCGTGACCTATGCGGACCTTCACATGGGGAACGCCCTTCCGACGTACAGCGAGTACGGGTTCGGCTATGCGGTCGAAAAGGCGCCGACGACCACGGGCTGGAGCTATCCCGTCTTCGAAGAGCATTGGAATTACGGTATGCCGCAAGAGATGCGGCATTTCGCAAGATGTGTACGCGGCAAGGAGCCTTTGCAGGCAACGGGCGAGGACGGGCGGCTCGTGATGCAGGCTTTGTACGCGGCCTATGCTTCCGCAGGCATGGAGCAAAAAATCCACATGCCTTATAAGCCGCAGGCCAAGCGGCCGATTGACGAATGGCTAGGACGCAAAGCGAAGTGAAGCCGGCACTGCTCGAAAATATTCTGTCTCAACCGCGCTCTCTACAGCAGGTTGCCGAGTACCAGTTGGGCGCGGGGCAGGATGCGCTGCTACGCTGCGCGGAAACGCTTCGAAGCAGCAGACGCGTGGTGCTCAGCGGGATGGGTGCTTCGCTTTTTTCCTGCATTCCCCTCAGCTACATGCTGGCCGAGCGCGGCGTGCATGCGTTGGCTGTCGATACGTCGGAGCTGCTCTACTTTCTCGAGCCCATGCTAGACCGAGACACGACAGTCGTACTGGCGTCGCGGTCGGGTGAAAGCGTCGAAGTGACGAAGCTGCTGCCCATTCTGAAACAGCGCGGCTGCCGCACGATTGGTGTGTTCAACGTGCCGGGAAACACGCTAGCCCAGCACACCCACGAACAGCTTCTCGTGAACAGCCCGCCGGATGAACTGGTCGCGATCCAGACGTACACGGGAACTCTGGCCGCGCTGGCATTGCTGGGGATGGCTTGTCTCGGGGAGCTGGATCGAGCGGAGCGGGATGTCAGACGAACCATTGCGAGCGTCGAGCGCGCGCTGACTGAGTTTTCCTCGAGCGATGACGCATGGCGCGAGTTCTCCGCCGGTTCGGAGCCTGTTTATTTCCTGGGCCGAGGGCCGTCGCTGGCATCGGTGAATGCCGGTGTTCTGCTGATGCACGAAGTGGCAAAGATGCCGGCGGTTGGAATGTCCGTGCCGCAGTTCCGGCACGGTCCGGTGGAAGCGGTGGGCAAGAACTTTCGAGCAGTTGTTTTTGGAACGCAACCGGCGACGGAAAAACTCGATCTCGCACTGGCGCAAGATCTCACTCGCATGGGCGCGCAGGTGCAATGGATAGGACGAAGGGCGGATGAGAAAACGCCGACACGCTTCGCTCCCGTGCTGGAGATGATCCCGGTGCAGATGCTCGCGTACCGGCTGGCGGAATCACGCGGGATCGCAATGGGGAAGTTCCGGTATGCGCCTATGATCACGTTGTCCGAAGCCGGATTCGCGAACGAGGCTACAGGGAAATAACATGGCGAATCAATCACCCGATCGAAGAGAAGTTTTGGAAATGCTGGCGAGGGTGGCGGCGGTAAGCCAGTTCCCCGGTTTCGTTCGTTGGGCGTTTGGCGCTGAAGACGCAAACGATCCAATGAAAATGGGGACAGTCCACGAGGGACAGTCCCCATTATCGGCGCAGCAAAAGCCGCATGTATACCAGCCTCAGTTTTTCACCCCGACCGAGTACGCCATGATTGATCAGCTCAGCGAGTTAATCATTCCAGCCGATGATACGCCCGGTGCCAGGGATGCAGGGGTGAGCGAGTTCATTGACTTCATGACCGCGAGCGATACGACGCTGCAACCGCGGTTTCGGGATGGCCTGCAGTTGCTGGATGCGCGTGCAACGACGAAATATGGCGCTGTGTTTATGAAATTGCCGGAAGACAAGCAGACGGAACTGCTGCGTGCGGTGGCATACAAGAGCACGTCCGATACGGAGGGACGGAAATTCTTTCTGCTTGTCCGGGAATACACAGTGATGGGTTATTACACGAGCCGCATCGGCCTGGAGCAACTGGATTATCCGGGATTGAAACTCTACGCGCAATCGCCGGCTTGCCCGCACGAGGGCGATCCGGAACATAAGCATCTGCCGCCGCCGAGGTACTAAGAATGCCCAAAGAAATGTACGACGTGATCGTAATCGGAACTGGCGCGGGAGGCGGCATGGCGATTCATACGCTGTGCCAGGCCGGGGCGAAGGTGTGCGCGCTGAACGGAAGCCGGCGGCTGGATCCGAAGAAGGATTTTCGCAATCACCGACAGCCGTACGACATGAAGTATCGGGGCTTCGGCAGTCCGAAATTGCGCCGCGAGTCGATCGGCTACATGGACAACGAGTACACCGAGGGCATTTGGGAACACGACATTGTGTTCACGACTGCTCCGGGGACGGAATGGACGTGGCGGCGCTGCTTTGCGGTGGGTGGCAAGACGAACTTCTGGGGACGGTCGTCGGCGCGTTTCGCCGAGATTGATTTCCGTGCGGCGACGCGCGACGGGTATGACGTCGATTGGCCGATCAGCTATGAAGAAATCGCGCCGTACTACAGCCGAGTGGAACGAATGATCGGGGTTGCGAGCACAGTGCAGAACCGTCCCAGCAATCCGGACGGCGACTATCTGCCGGCGATGAACTTCCGCTGCATCGACTGGATCTTGCACAGCGGGGGGCAGAAGATCGGGATCCCATATCTTCCCGATCGCATTGCGCAGTTGACCGTCCCGCACGCGGGGCATCCGGGCTGCCACTTCTGCGCGAACTGCACAGAAGGATGCGATGTAGGCGCGTTCTTTTCCACGCCGTGGTTCTTCCTGCCGGAGGCGGAAAAGAGCGGAAATCTCGAGATCCGGACGAATGTGCTGGCGAAGAACATTCTCACCGATGAAAACGGGCGGGCCGCGGGTGTGGCGTATATCGACCGGAAGACGAAGCAAGAGCACGAGGTGTATGGGAAGGCAGTGGTAGTGGCGGCGTCGTGCGTCGAGTCGGCGCGGATTCTGCTTAATTCGAAGTCATCGCATTGGCCGAACGGGATTGCCAACTCGAGCGGACAAGTGGGGCGCAATCTCTGCGACCATCTGTACGGCACTACCGCGCGAGGCTATTTCCCGCAACTGCTGGGACAACCGAGTTTCCCGGACGGCGTGTCGGCGAGCACAATTGCGTGGATGCCGCGATGGCAAAACCTGGAGAATCCGAAGCAGGAGAAGTTCATTCGCGGGTACTCGGTGTATCCGGACGGCGGATGCGCGGGCTTCCCGTCGTACTTCGATTTGATTGAAGGGTTCGGCCGCGAGTACAAACGCGAGATCAAGCGGCGCTATCCGACGCCCGTCAGCTTTTACATCCAGGCGCCGTCGCAGCGCAGCGATTCGAATTACGTCGATATCGATCCGGTGGTGAAAGACATGTACGGCATTCCGGCGGCGCGGATTCACTTCGAATGGGACCAGAACACGCTTCTGATGTGGGAGCACGGCAAACAGGCTTGCGAAGACCTATTGCACGCGAGTGGGGCCGAGTACCTGGGTGCGGCTGCGGCACCTGACATTCCGGGAACGAGCCTGCACGAAACCGGTACACTGCGGATGGGTCACGACCCGAAGAAGTTCGTTACGAACCGATTCGGACAGACGCATGATGTGCCGAATCTGTACGTGTGCGACGCGAGCGTCTTCCCGAACTGCACCGATAAGACGACGACCATTTCCATTCTGGCGTTTTCGCTGCGCACGTCTGAATACCTCATCGAGAATCTCAAACGGGCATAGACCGCCTCTACTTTTCTGCCAAACGAACTGGTGGCGGGCGGATTTACAATTCGCAGTAAGATTCTATCTCCTTTGTTTGCAATTAGTTATAGAGTATTATTGAGGCGGCACTGAAAGGACCCTGCGGATACTCGCGATGGACGAGTATGGCGCGCCAGCCTGAGAAGAAGCCCAGAATCGCGACGGGACCCACAACAAAGGAAGGCAAGGGCAAGTCTGCCCGAAATTCGATCACGCATGGAGTAAGGGCGAAAGGCACGCTCATTCTTGCCGATGAGAGCCAGGAAGATTTCGACCGCGTCAAGCAGGGTTGGCTCGACGAGTATCGCCCGTCCACGTACGCGCAAGAGCGGCTGGTGGAGGAGGTTTACCTCAACGATTGGTTTCTGAAACGCGCTGCGCGGCGGTTGCATGAGGCCGAAGCGGCGCTGATGGAACACGCGGATGCGGGTTGGGATGAGCTGACCGAATATCAGAAGCGGGTGGAGTTGATGCTGCGCTATAAGACGACCCAGGAGCGCTCCTTTCACAGGGCTCTGAGCGCGGTGCAGGCGTTTCGGAAAGATCTGTGGGCGCGAACGAAGGAGGAGTTCGATCTCAAAGCGAAGATCGCTAAGGTGCGTGCCGAAACCGCGAGAAAGTGCGCGACGATTGCGGAGTTGCGGCGGCAAGCAGGAACTCCCCCGGGCCTGGAACCGAGTGCGGAGCGAGCGTTGCAACGGGTCGCGGATGCGATTGCCTCACTCGAAGAAAGCGTGACAAGGACAAGGCAACGTTTTCCGGGGGATTCGGACGAGATTGAGGACGACGATGGCCCGGAGCTGCTCGGGTGTGGGTGACGGAGCCTGTTTAAGTGGCGGCGCCGGCCGCAGAGTGGCGTTGTTTCGCTAAGCAAAGAAGGGCGAGGTAGCGGCCGCAATAATAAATAAAGCCCACCCAACTCTCATGCCGGGACGGGCTGCTGGGTGTTTGCCTAGTAGTAGTACGGACATTTGATACCATTTTCTCGTTGGTTCCTGCCTCGCTTGCTCTTCGGCCCATTCGGGTATTGTTCGCACGTTGTACGTGGCCGCTGCCTGTTGAGAAGTGCATGGATCAAGGACAAACCGAGGTACCTGCTTATCTGCCGCGGCATGGCTCGGCACGCGAGTATATTGACTGTGAACACGACCAGATCATCGGATGAAGCTTGCTCTCTGCACCGTGCCATTCAGACATCGGCATGAGCTCGTGAGGCATTTCGTGCGACACCAGCATGAATTCGCCAACATCACACAAGAGAGATACGAGCAAATGGCGGAAGAGTTTCTTACGGGTATTTTGCCCGCGGGTGTAAGGCAATGCACCCGCCGCTCAAATGGAGACCTTGTTCGATTCGATCCGAGAACTCTTGAATTCGGGGTCGTCGGGGCAAACGGGTTCATCAAAACTTACTTGATATGCAATCCGCTCCCGTCTGATAATCTTACGCCTGAGCAGTATTTCGAGAGGCAGTGTCGGAACTGAAGGAACCTTAATGTACATCTGTCCAGTTTGTGGGTACGAAAAACTCCCGGAACCGCCGGCGGACTTCAGCATCTGCCACTGCTGCGGAACGGAATTCGAATATGACGATTTCGACAGATCCTACGCAGAGCTTCGTTCGCGATGGATCGGAAAGGGCTGCCCCTGGTTCAGCCCGGTCGATGCTCCGCCCAAGGGGTGGAACCCGATCAGGCAGCTAAACAATTTGCTGTACGCCCGCCGAGCGCAGTCCTTATCTCGGTCTACTTCAGATCGTCCTCGAAGCGTGCCGATGTCACCCTCTGGGTGCGTTTTCGCTCTCTCTGCTTAATGATCAGACTATTGCTGTTCGCTCCTTGTGAGCGCGCCCTCATCAACCAAGAAGACTCGTCGGCTTCTTTAATCAATGTCGTGACCGGTGTTCAAGCCGCGTTGCCCTTCCCGGAGGACCAGCCGTTACCAGAAAACGCGGCGCTTCCGTTCCGATGGTACCTTCTATCGATATGGCGCTACGATGGCGAGGATATTGGTCGTCGCTTTCAACAGCGCGTAGCTCTCGTCGCCCCCAGCGGCAAGGAACTGATCGCGGCCGATCTGACATTCCAGGCGGCGACTGCTCCGCCTCAGGTGGTCAGAGGAATCACCTGCTTCACGACCTTCCCGGTTGCCGAACTCGGAGAGCACTCGGCGCGGCTGTTCTACCGCCAATCAGAAGACGCCGATTGGGAGGAGGTCGCGAGCTACCCGATCGACGTTTTGCGCGGACCGGTGATCGATCCGTCGAAGCCGCCCGAACCAGCATCCTAAAATGTAAGGCCCCGGGTCTCGCGGGGTTTCTTGCGTCTCTAGCTAAGCCAAGGTGCGGACGGAAACCGCTAGAAAGTGCGCGGCGATTGCGGAGCTGCGGCGGCAAGCAGGAACTCCCGCGGGCCTAGAACCGAGTGTGGAGCGAGCATTGAAACGGGTCGCGGATGCGATTGCCTCGCTCGAAGAAAGCGTGACACGGACAAGGCAAAGTTTTTCGAGGGATTCGGACAAGGTTGAGGACGACGATGGCCCGGAGTTGCTGGGGGTGGGGTGAAAGTCGTCACGTCGGCTGCGTTGAATGCGAACGTGGATGCTTGGAAGGCTTTTGCAATTTTGCGATAAGCTGAAACGATCACTTTAGCTGTTGCACCGTGCTTGGAAGAACCATCTCGCACTATAGGGCTCTCGAGAAGCTCGGTGGCGGCGGCATGGGCGTCGTCTACAAAGCGGAAGACACCAAACTCCACCGCTTTGTCGCTTTGAAGTTCCTGCCCGAGGAACTTGCTAAGAGCAAACCGGCTCTGGACCGCTTCGAGCGCGAAGCGCAGGCCGCTTCGGCGCTGAATCATCCGAACATTTGCACGATTTACGACATCGATGAATGCGATGGCCAGCCGGTCATCGCGATGGAGTTTCTGGAGGGGCAAACTCTTAAACATCTGATCGAAGAAAGCCTTTCGAGCTGGATAAGCTTCTTGATCTTGCAATTCAAATTGCGGACGGGCTCGATGCAGCGCACGCGAAAGGCATTATTCACCGCGATATCAAACCGGCGAATATCTTTGTGACTACACGCGGTCAGGCGAAGATTCTGGATTTCGGGCTAGCGAAGCTGCAAACGGCGGGCAAGCATCTCGAAACGGCGCGTCCGGACGCTCCGACCGCAAGCATCGACATTGATCACCTGACCAGCCCCGGGACGACGGTCGGAACAGTCGCATACATGTCGCCTGAACAGGCGCGCGGCGAAGAGCTCGATGCACGGACGGATCTGTTCAGCTTCGGAGCGGTCTTATACGAAATGGCTACGGGCAAGCGGCCATTCAGCGGAACAACAACCGCAGTTATTTTCGAGGCGATCTTAAATAAAGCACCGATTGCGCCGGTGCGGCTCAATGCCGAGTTGCCAGCTGAACTAGAACGAGTCATCAACAAGGCACTCGAAAAGGATCGCGATCTCCGCTATCAGCATGCCTCAGAGATGCGCACAGATCTGAAGCGCCTCAGGCGGGATGCGAGCTCGGGTCGGTCCGAGGTGGCGAACGTATCTCCGCCCTGGAACAGAAAGCTGATGCTTGGAGCTGTGGCGGCGGTTATCGTTCTGGTGGCAGCCACCACCCTTGCTTTCCTTCTTTTCAAACCGCTGCCCCCTCCGAGGATTTTGGCTACTACACAGATTACGAACGATAGTCGAGCAAAATACGGCTACGTAACGGATGGTACGCGGTTGTATTACACCGCTTCGTCGACGTTTCTCCACTTCGAAAATTTCCAAGTATCCGCCAAGGGAGGCGAATCAGTTGCTCTTCCCTCCTACACAAATGGGCTGATCCTGCAGGACATTTCTCCCGATAAAACGGAGCTACTGTTTAGCAAGGCGGGTAATGCATACTTAGTGGGGCCCTGGTCGCTTTGCGTAGGATCCGTGCTCGGCGGTGCCCCGCGGCGACTGGGGGAACTGATGATAACCGGCGTCAAGGTGTTTGGCTTTGGCGCTGCGCCTTCCAGTGCGGCTTGGGCCCCGGACGGCCAGGAACTGGTATATAGCAAAGGCAAAGAGCTGCACATAGCAACCCGCGACGGGGCTGAAGTCAGAACGTTGTGTGCAGTCAACGGAGTGCCGTTCAATCCCACCTGGTCACCCGACGGAAGGAGAATCCGCTTTGACGTCGAGGATGCGTCGCTATCAAATTCAATTTGGCAGGTATCGGCAGACGGAACGAACCTGCATCGTTTGCTTCCTGATTGGCATGGCGCACACTGTTGCGGGTCTTGGACTCCTGACGGGAAATATTTCGTTTTCAGCTCAGCGGGAAATATCTGGGCGATCCACGAGAAAACGCGTCTGTTCCGGAGGGCGAACCGCGAGCCGGTGCAATTGACCACGGGACCAATGAACCTTTGTTGTCCGGTTCCGAGTCCTGATGGCAAGCGGATCTTCGCCCTAGGCCGGCAGTCGCGCACCGAGCTGGCCCGTTACGATTCGAAGTCCGGGCAGTTTCTTCCCTATCTTGGAGGACTTTCGGCGGAAGGGTTGGACTTTTCCAGGGACGGAAAGTCGCTGACTTACGTTCAATACCCGGACGCCACTCTATGGCGCTCCAACGCCGATGGCACTGAGCGGCAACAACTCACGTTTCCCCCGCTGCTTGCCTTCATGCCCCGCTGGTCGCCGGATGCTAAGCAGATTGCGTTTCAGGGCTGCCTACGCGGAAAACCATGGCGAATCTACTTGATGTCGTCCGACGGCGGCACGCCGCAGCAGGTGACCAGTGGTGAAGGCGGCGGCGATGGCGATGGTGACCCGGCGTGGTCGGCAGATGGCTCATTGCTTGTATTCGACGCGGGATACCCATGGGTTGTTAAGAATAAACCGGTGCTCCATGTGCTTGATTTGAAGGCTGGCCGAATTTCCGTGCTCCCAGGCTCGGAAGGCGTGTGGTCGTCGTGCTGGTCGCCGAACGGCAACTACGTCGCGGGTACTTCGCCGGACTCGCAAAAACTTATGCTTTACGATTTCCGGACACATGAGCAAGCTGAGTTGGTGCGCGGAAAGATAGGCTATCTCTCCTGGTCGCGCGACAGCGAGTTCGTGTACTTCACAATGGCGGTGAACGATCCCGCTTTCTTTCGCGTGCGCATTCGCGATAGAAAAATCGAGCGCATTGTCAGCCTGAAAGAAGCTCATCGGACTCTGGGGACAGGCGGTCCGTGGTCCGGACTTGCACCAGACGGCTCGCCGTTGATCCAGCGCGATGCCGGGACAAATGAGATCTATGCGTTCGATTGGGAAGCACCGTAGGGGCGATGCTCGGCCAGACCATCTCACATTACCGCGTCATCGAGAAGCTTGGTGGCGGCGGGATGGGTGTCGTTTACAAAGCGGAGGACACCAAGCTGCACCGGTTTGTTGCGCTGAAGTTTCTGCCCGAGGAGCTCGCGAAGAGCGGCGCGGCTTTGGAGCGCTTCGAACGGGAAGCGCAGGCCGCGTCGGCGCTGAATCATCCGAACATCTGCACGATTTACGACATCGACGAATGCGATGGCCAGCCGGTCATCGCGATGGAGTTCCTGGAAGGGCAAACCCTTAGACATCTCATTGAAGGAAAGCCCTTCGATCTGGATAAGCTTCTTGATCTGGCAATTCAAATTGCGGACGGGCTCGATGCAGCGCACTCGAAGGGCATTATTCACCGCGACATCAAGCCGGCGAATATCTTTGTGACCACACGCGGCCAGGCCAAGATTCTAGATTTTGGGCTAGCGAAGCTGGAAACAGCGGGCAAGCATCTCGAAACGGCGCGTTCGGACGCTCCGACCGCGACAATTGACATCGATCACCTGACGAGCCCCGGCACTACGGTGGGAACAGTTGCCTACATGTCGCCGGAACAGGCACGCGGCGAGGAACTCGATGCGCGAACGGACCTGTATAGTTTCGGAGCCGTGTTATACGAAATGGCGACCGGCCGGCCAGCCGCGTCGGGCACCACGACAGCAGTGATCTTCGATTCCATCTTGAATCGCACTCCGATTCGACCAGGGCAATTGAATTCGAGTGTGCCTCCGGAACTGGAGCGAATCATCGAGAAGGCGCTGGAAAAGGATCGCGATCTCCGCTATCAGCATGCCTCAGAGATGCGCACGGATCTGAAGCGGCTGAAGCGGGATGCGAGCTCGGACCGGTCCGAAGTGGCGAAGGTATCGTCGCGCCGCTCCAGAAGACTGCTGGTTGGGACCGTCGCTGCAATTGCTATGCTCGCTGGGCTGGCGTGGTTTCTGCTGCATCGCCCTGCCCCGCCTACGCCCGAGCTAACGCAAAAACGCCTGACATTCAATTCCAGCGAGAGCGCGATCGGCACCAACGCCTTTTCTCTCGATGGGAAATATGTCGCTTACTCCGATCCAGCCGGTATTCATGTGAAGCTGCTTTCCACCGGCGAAGAACGTCTGATTCCAAAACCGCCCGGAGTTTCCGCCAGTGCCGAGTGGCGGGTGGCATCCTGGTTTCCCGACAGCACGCAACTACTCGCTGACATATTTGAACCGGGAGGAGGCCTCAGCGTGTGGACGGTTTCGATGCTGGGGCAATCGGCACGCAAGCTCCGCGAAGGGGCAGAAGCCCAGGACGCGTCGCCGGATGGGGAACACATTGCGTTTTTCCCTGCCCACGGATTGACTCATCACGAGATTTGGGTGATGAGCAGCCAGGGAGATAACCCGCAGAAGGTGCTCGCGTCCGGGGAAAACGAATGGTTTGACGATGTACACTGGTCGCCCGACGGACGGCGCCTCGCTTATATCAGGTTTCGCCGCACCGCGGGCGGCGACTTCCAAGGAATAGCCATCGAAAGCTCCGATCTCACAGGAGCGCAGCACACGGTGGTTCTCTCGAACTCCGAGCTTTTCCTGCTGGACTTTTGCTGGCTTCCCGATCAGCGGATTATCTATTCGCGCAGGGAATCGCAGGGTTATGATGACAATCTCTGGCAGATTGAGATTAACGAGCACACAGGCACGCCTATCGGCAAACCGAAGCGCCTCACCCGGTGGGCCGGCTCCCAACTGTATAATTTCTCCGCCAGTCGGGACGGTAAGCGGCTGGTCCTGCAAAAGACGATATACCAGGGGCAGGTTTACCTAGGAGAACTCGCGGCGAACGGGACGCGATTGACCCCTCCCCGGCGAGTGACGAATGACGACGCCTCCGACCGGGTCACTGCGTGGATGCCAGACAGCAAAGCTGTATTATTCGAGTCTGACCGCAATGGAACACCGGGCATTTTCAAAGAACGGATCAGCGAACATGCCGCCGAGCCGGTGAACACTGGGCAGAAGCCGGCACAGTTTCCGCGCATCAGTGCCGACGGCGCCTGGATCTTGTATGTCGTAATTCCCAAGCCTTCGGAGGCCATTCGCCTAATGCGCATTCCTATCAGCGGCGGAGTACCTCAACTTGTGCTGCAAATGTCGAAGGGCTTGAACCATGATTGCGCTCGGGCCCCGGCAAGACTCTGCGTGGTCTTTGAGGAGAGCCAAGACGGTCAACACGTGACGGTTTCTGCGTTCGATCCCATCAAGGGCAGAGGCAAGACACTCAAGACCATCGAGAAAGATGCCTCCGCTCATGCGTTCGGATCGGCTTTATCGCCCGATGGCTCAACTTTCGCGATTGCTCAAAGTTTCGATGCGGAGATTCGCATCCGCTTGCTTTCGCTCTTCGGCAGCTCCGACCGCGAAATAACAGTGAAGGGTTGGCCGAACCTTGCTTGGATGGGTCTTTACTGGGCGCCTGACCAGAAAGGGTTTTACTGCAGCTCTGTTTCTCCCCAGGTCAATACGCTTCTCTATGTGGACCTCCAGAGGACCGCCCGAGTGCTGTGGCAGTATAAGGCATCGGCAGATCGCTACAGCTTCTGGGGCATGCCGTCCCCGGATGGCCGCTATCTCGCCATACAAGTCGGCGCCGCAAACAGCAATCTGTGGATGCTGGAAGGTCTCTGACGCGTGCCATGTCAGATGTGACGGCTGAGCTGATCATTGATTCGCCCGGAGTCGAAAGTGTCCGGATTCGGTTGGACCGCGATTCGTACCGGTTGGGACGGTCCAGTGTAAATGAATTATCGTTTCCTGCGGATTCCGGCTTATCGCGGGAGCATTTGGTTTTCGAAAATACTGCGGACGGTTGGATGGTGCGCGATGCCGGGAGTCGAAACGGCACACGGTTGAATGGAGTCCGGCTCACAGCGCCAGCGCGCCTCGCGCACGGCGATCGAATTAACGCGGGTTACCTCACTATTCGATATTCGCCAAGCGGCGAGGCAAAGGAAACCCGCACGGAAGACGTCGTCTTCGTCGCGCAGGAACCACCGCTCTCGACGCCCCCCGTTTCGGTGGATCTCAAATCTGCTCTTGAAAAGAGTACGGACGTGGCGGGCCAGCCGAAACTCGGAAACCTGCATCTGGGGGCGTTGGTACGAGCAGGCCGGGAACTGGCCGGACATTCGTCGCTCGAAAATCTATTCGAGCTGATTTTGGACCTTTCGTTAGATGCGGTGAAGGCTTCGCGCGGAGTGGTAATGACCCGCGAGCCTGATAAGACTCTCAGAACTCGTGCAATCCGCGGGGAGGGCCTGCGCATCAGCACGACAATCCGCGACCGTGTACTTGAACAGCAAACCTCATTGCTTGTGCGCGATGCCAATCTGGAGCAGGATTTTGCGGCCCGGCAGAGTATCGTCGCGCAACAGATTCGTAGTTTTCTGGCGGTGCCCCTGCAGACCGGTGAACAGGTCATCGGGCTGATTTACCTGGATTCGCCTAAGCTCATTCGCGATTTCACGGTGGAGGATTTGAACCTTGTAACGGTCATGGCGAACGTCGCCGCGATTCGTATCGAGCACGCCAGGCTGGTAGAAGCGGAGCATGCCAAAAAGCTGCTGGATCGAGAGCTCGAGCGGGCCGCCGAGATCCAGCGCCGCTTGTTGCCAGGGAAGGCTCCGGACGTTAAAGGGTTCGATCTGGCGGGCTATAACGCGCCGTGCCGCACGGTGGGCGGAGACTATTACGATTTTCTCCGCTACCCGGATGAGCGTATAGGTCTGTTCATCGCCGACGTTTCCGGCAAAGGCATGCCGGCGGCGTTGCTGATGTGCAGCTTGCAGGCCCGGATTCAGGTTCTGTTTCAGGAACCAGGCAGACTTCGAGAGCAGGTAACCCGATTAAACCGGATCACAGCCGCGAATTGCCCGGTCAACTGTTTCATTACGTTGTTTACTGCGATTCTTGATCCCGCAACGGGACGAATTGAATATTGCAACGCCGGACATAATCCACCGTTGCTGATTCACAAAAACGGCGAAGTAGAGCGGCTTGGCGCGAGCGGGCTCGTCGTCGGCATCATGAGCGATGCAACGTACCAGGAAGGAACATGCGCTCTGGAGCGAGGCGACGTACTTCTTCTGTTTAGTGACGGCCTGACCGAAGCGTGCAATCCCGATTCCGGCCAGGAGTTCGGTGAAGAGCGCTTAATTACGCTGCTGAAAAAAGAACGTGACCAGCCTTCGGCAAAATTGATAGACAGCATCAGGGCAGACGTGTCGTTATTTGCCGGTGCAGCAGCAGCGGCCGATGACATAACTATT
>Ga0213872_10000127_pt1 | contig 69204 bp, 69 predicted proteins | sample VelepicomBERX_R2_FD_160071 | JGI IMG/M metagenome (GOLD analysis project Ga0213872, IMG submission 160071) | Rhizosphere microbial communities from Vellozia epidendroides in rupestrian grasslands, the National Park of Serra do Cipo, Brazil - RX_R2 | ecosystem: Host-associated > Plants > Roots >... | reverse complement strand
GCGCGTGGCGCAGAAGGAAGACCTCTCCGACCCAGAAGTCATCGACGCCTTTGCCCAGCGCATGGGCGACGCCCGCCACCTCACGGCCCTGTACCTCCTGACCGTGGCCGACATCCGCGGCACCAGCCCCAAGGTCTGGAACGCCTGGAAGGGCAAGCTGCTGGAAGACCTCTACCGCGTGACCCTGCGCCGCCTCGGCGGCGCCAAGCCCAACTTCACCGCCGAGATCGAAGCCCGCAAGCAAGAAGCCCGACAGACCCTGGCCCTGCGCTCCGCCCTGCCCGGCACCGAGAAGCCGCTATGGGACACGCTGGCCGTCAGCTACTTCGCCCGCCACGAGGCCGGCGACCTGGCCTGGCACGCGCGCGAGCTTTGGCGCCACGTGCAGTCCACCGCGCCGGTGGTCCGTGCGCGCCCCTCGCCGATCGGCGAAGGCCTGCAGGTGCTGGTCTACGCACCCGACCAGAGCGATCTGTTCGCTCGCATATGCGGTTATTTCGACGGCGCCGGCTTCAACATCCTCGATGCCAAGGTCCACACCACGGACAAGGGCTACGCGCTCGACACCTTCCAGGTCATCAGCCCCGACCGCGAGGCCCAGCAGCGCGACCTCGTGAGCCTGGTGGAGAGCCAGCTCGGCCAGGCACTGGCCAGCCAGGGCCCGCTGCCCGAGCCGCGCCGCGGCCGGCTCTCCCGCCGCGTTAAGTCCTTCCCCTATACGCCACGCGTCACGCTGCGACCCGACGAGCGCGCTCAGGCCTGGCTGCTGTCCATCAGTTCCAGCGACCGCGCTGGCCTGCTCTACGCGATCGCGCGCGTGTTGGCCCGCCACCGCATCAACCTCCAGCTCGCGAGAATCTCGACACTGGGCGAGCGCGTGGAAGACACCTTCCTCGTCGACGGCCCAGCGCTGCAACAGAACAAGCTGCAGCTGCAGATTGAGAGCGAATTGCTGGACGCAATCTCCCTGCCGGCCTAGTTGAAATCACTAGAGTGCGGCAGCCCAGCCGTGGCTATACTTTTTCAGTCCGTGGGGGAGTAGCTCAGCTGGGAGAGCGCTGCGTTCGCAATGCAGAGGTCGGGAGTTCGATCCTCCTCTTCTCCACCATTCAGATGATCGCGACCATTCTCATCGTGAACCGCTACGCATAAATCTGCTGGGATGGCAGGCTTATGGATAAGTTTCTCGGGTGGCAGGTTTATGGATGCCTAGCCGCGCGTCGACCCGCATTGATGACAGTGGCACCCACGAGCTGCGTGCTGGGGTCGAACAGGTCACAGTTCACCTCGCTGCGGCCCGCTCGCGAACGGTGCGCAAACAGCGGCGCCAACGACGCCTCGGTTTCGTTCCTGGGCAGCCGCGTGGTCAGCACCGCCAGCGGATGGCGCAGTCGATAATCAGATCTAGCCGGGCGCGAAAGAAGTCGTCGGTGGACACGAAGCGCAGGTCCAAAACTCCCGGAAACTGACATCCATTGCACCTGTTGCTGGGAGTTCTGACGATCGTCATCTGCCTCGCAACGTCAACATTCATCCAGGTTGTGGCGATATTGCAAGGCCGACCACGTAGAGCATCCCGCGCAAGCAAACGCGCCCAACACTCAGTGCTGCAAATGTCGGATCGCGAGGTCCGCCAGGTCGCGGCTGAGCGTCCCAACTGCCAGTGAACGTTGCAAGGCCTCCTGGCTCTCTGCCCGGTGGCCTGCCGCTTCGAGCGCCAGGCCCAAACCCAACCAACCCCGGCCATCGTGCGGCTCCAGCCTGACGGCGCGCTGGAACTGCGCGACTGCTTGGGCGTTTTGTCCCAGCTTCAGCTTCACGTGACCGGCGAAGTCGGCAAATTCGGCGCTACTGTCGGCGAAGGATTGGTATTGGGCGAGCGTGCCATCGGCACTGCCGAGCTTGCCCTGCTCGTATTGGACCCGTGCCAGCGACAGGGCCCAACTGACTTGCCCGGGCGACACAGCCAGACCTTGCTGCAAGGCGTCGACCAGCTCATCCCACCGCTGAGCCTTCGCCAAGCGACGCAGCAGCAGTTGGCGGGCCGGCACGCAAGTCGGCTCAATCTGAAGGGCCGTGCGCAAATGAGCATCCACGTCAGCGTCCATCCCTGCCTGCTCCTGCAACTGCTCGGCGACGGCGAGTTCGGCCATGGCGCGATCGTGAGGCGTTTCGGGCATCGTGCTTCTTTGCACATCGGGCTTTGTCGGCGGCATCGCCTGCTCTGCCGCGCTCGATGCACCTCGGAGTGTGGCATTGACACCCGAAGTGCGCCTGAAGGCCTGGGCGCGGTTCTGCGCAGGTTCGGGCGATTTCGCCACCTGAACGGTCGCATGTTGAAGCTGCCCTGGTGACATCTGCGCAGCCGACGGCTGGCTCGGCGCCAGCAGCGATGCCGGTGTCGCGACGGGCGAAGGCGCGGCCGCAAGCGACAGCGATACGGAAGGGCTGGGGCCAGGGCCGGGAGCGGCACCGCGAAGCGCTTGCCAATGCGTCAAGGCCCACAGGCTCGCGGCCAGCGCCAGGACAAGCAGCACCAGCAATCCTCGCCAGCGGCCTGGTCTGCCGGACCGCGGTGGGGTCGCCGCCACGCCCGCAGGCGGCGTGGCCACCACGCCGCTCTGAAGGGCTGCGCGCCCCGGTACATCGGGGCGCTGGGCGTCCAGATTGCGCAAGACGTCGTTGATCAGGCTCATCTCACAACCATCCTGGTGCTGCCGTGCCTTCGGTGTCCTTGGCTGCCGCCCGGGCGTGGCGGACACCGACGACATGGCGCCCCTCGCCATACACCGCAAGCAAGGCCTTGTGGGCAAGGATATTGATCAGGCGGGGCGTGCCGCGGCTCGCACGGTGCAGGCAGCGGACCGACAGCCCGCCGAACACGGACGCACCACGGTAGCCGGCCTTGTGCAGCCGCTGCTCCAGATAGTGAGCGACCTCGGCCCGGTCGAGCCCGACCAGGCGATGGTGGAAGGCAATGCGCTGGCGCAGCTGCCGCACGGTGGGCTCGGCCAGGCGCTCATCAAGCTCGGGCTGTCCGAAGATGACGATCTGCAGCAGCTTGCGCTTCTCCGTCTCGAGATTGGACAAGAGCCGCAGGGATTCCAATGTCTCCAGTGGCATGGCCTGGGTTTCGTCGATGCAGACCACGACCTGGCGACCGGCCGCAGAATGCTCTAGCAGGGCGTTGTTGATCTTTTGCATGAGCTGATAGTCGTCGGCCCGCGTTGCCACCTTCAGTGACAACTCCTTGGCCAGGGCACGCAGCAGATGGCGTGGCGACAGTTGTGGATTGGGCAAGTAGGCCGACACATGGTGCTCGGGAAGCACCTGCAGCAGGCGCCGACACAGCAAAGTCTTGCCGGTGCCGACTTCGCCGGTGATTTTGATGAACCCCTCGCCGCAGGACAGGGCGACGAGCACCGTGTTGAGCGCTTCCTGGTGACTGCGCGTACCGACGATGAAGCCCGTGTCCGGCGTGATGCTGAAGGGCGGCTCGTTCAATCCGAAATGGTCGAGATACACCGACGCCCCTTGCTCACTGCCACCCCATGACGGGCCGCCGCTGCGAGGAAAGTTGTTCGACGCGCTCGCGGCTGTCCGCCAGCCCCTCTTTCCATGAGGAGTCGCCGACGATCACGGTGGAGCGGATCAGGATGACCAATTCGCTCTTGTTGTTGAGCCCCGCCTTCTGGCCGAACAGCGCGCCGACACCCGGCAAGGCGCTCAGACCGGGCAGCCCGGAACGATTGTTGGTCTGCTGCTGACTCATCAGGCCGCCGATCGCCACAATGGTGCCGTCCTGGACCCGCACGACGCTGTCGGTCTCGTTGATATTGCTTGAGGCCAAAGGTAGTGTGAAGTTGCCGAACTGACCGAGATTGATGTTCTGGTGACGCTCCTCCACCACGCTGACCGAGGGGTGTACGTGCAGGATGATGTTGCCGTCGTCGTCGATCTGCGGCGTCACGTCCAGCGCAATGCCGGAGAAGAAGGGTTGCAGCTTGATATCCGGAATCGAGGGCGCCACGGTGCCACCCGGCAGCGCCGAACTGGTCTGTGTCGCCGAGCCGCTGATGCCGGTGACGAAATAGTCGTCGGTGCCGACCTTGAGCACGGCCTTCTGGTTGTTGGTGGTGGCGATGCGCGGGCTGGACAGCACCTGCACGTCGCCCTGCCCCTCCAGGAAGGACAGGACGGCCGCGAAATCGTTGGACTGGAAGGCCAGGCCGGCAAAGCCATTGCCATTGCCGTCGGTACCCAGGCTGCGCGCTGCCCCGCCGGCCGACACCGTGGTGCCGGCGGTGAGGGTGCTCGGCAGGCCGCCGAGTCCGCCGGCCTGGGTCACCATCGACCCCGTCAGCCCTGCCGTGCTGCCGACCAGCGTGCCGGTTGCGCCCAGCGTGGCTCCAGGTGCCACGACGCCGAAGCTGAGCTTGCCGAGCTTGCTCCAGTTGATGCCGGTCTGGTAAGAATTGGACAGCGAAACCTGGATGATCTTGGCCTCGAGCATCACCTGCCGTTCGACCACCAGTTGCGTGGCGTGCAAGTAGTCGTCGACTGCGCGCAACTCGGCGGGCATGGCCCGCACCAGGACGACGCCCGACTCGGGGTTGATGATCACGCGACGGCCATCCAGTTCGCCGACGATGGTGCGCAGCGCGCCATCAAGGTCCTTCCAGAAATCGAATTCCGAAGACGTGCGGACGCGCGAGCTGTCGTTCATCACGGCGCCGCTGCTGGCCGACGTGCCGACGGCACTGGTCGAGCCAGCGGCCGCCACCGGTCCCGCGCCGTTGGGAGAGACGCCACTGGTCGGCGAACTGCCGGTGACGCGCGTTTCACTCAGGCCCGCCCGGCGACCGGCCAGGTAATTGATCCGGAAGATGCGGTTCTGAATCGAGTTGGGACGTACGGTGACGCGCTGACCGCGGAACGCGAAGTCATAGCCGTACAGTTCGCGCAGGGCATCGAGCGCTTCATGCACCGTGACGTTCTTCAGATTGAGGCTGACGCTGCCCGTCAGTTCAGGCGGAATCAGCACGCTGTAGGAGCTGTCCAGCACGATGGCATTGAGCACCTGCGAGATCGGAGCGTTGTCAACCGCGAGGTTGAAGCGCAGTTCAGGCTTTTTGACAACTGGCGCCTCGAAGTTCAAAGGCGGCAACATTGCCTGGCTGAGCGCATTCGAATCCCCTTGATTGCGATGCGTGCTGCTCGCCGCGGCATCCAATGCCTGGCTGATCGGTTCGGCTGCGCCAGGGCGCGTGCCGTGCGGAGCGCTGCATCCGGCCAGCCAAAGCCCTGCCATGATCAAGGCGCAAGTCGACCTCATGGTTGGTCCTCTTTGTGATGGGTGCTCTTGCGCTCGTGTGCGGGCGCTGCCACAGGCTGCTTGACGACGTCGGGGGTCAGCCGCAGATGCGATTCACCGCCCGGCCCGCTCAACACGGCTTCGCGTTCGTCCAGGCGCACAAGGCGTGCCGCGCCGATCCGATCGCCGACACTGACGAGCCGGCCGTCGATCACCGCCCGCGGCCGCCCCCCCTGGCGAGGCTGAAGCACGGTCTGCAGGCGTGGTCCGCCCACGGTTCCGCCCTCGGCGGCCGAGGCGGCCGCGCTCGCCAGCCAAAGGGCCGGCGGCTGCGTAGGATCGGCTGCCCACCCCTGCGCGCCGAACAACAGCAGGCCGCAGCTCAAAGAGAGGCGAAGAGCGCCAGGAGTTACAGCGATAGCCACGCTTGATCCCGGCTCAAGGTATAGGCCCTCAGTTTCATCTCTGCCCTCGGGAATTCGAGCACTTGGTATTCTAGGTCGCCCCATCCTAGGCGCGGCCCGAGCAATTCCAGTTGTCGCAGATAGGCACCGAGTTCGTCGTAACTGCCTTGCAGTCGAATCTCGACGCCATGCCGATAAAGGCCGACCGCGTGTTCACTGGCAGCCCGTATGGGGCTCGAGGCTGCGTGCCCCGGGTCGGCCGGCAGCACCCTTTGCGGCGGCAGCGTCTGCAGGCTCATCAGCCGCAAGCCCGGTTGCCGCGCCAGCACTTGGCGCAGCAGGCCGTTCATTTCTCGCGGGGTGATCAGGGAGCGGTCGATTTCTTCAAGTTGACCGTCCAGGCGTTGCCGCTCAGCTTGCAGAGCGCTCAGGGCCGCGCGCGCTGCGGCATCCGGGTCAGCCTGGGCTTGTGCATTCAGGGCCGCCAATAGCGAGGACTCATTGGCAAGCTGCGTACGCGTAGCATCGATGTGGGCACGAACCGCACTGGCGCGCAAGCGCAGCGGGTCAAGCCACAGGGCGTTGACGATCAAGGCCGGACAGATCACCAGGGCCGCGGCGACCATCATGCGCTCGCGCCGCGACAGCGCACCGTAGCGGGTCGCCCAGCGACTGAAAATCGAAGGCAGGCGCAGCGTCATGGCGCGGGCTCCTGCCGTCGGGTCGTCATGGCGTGCAGATGGAAGTCGACGTAGCGCATCCGCGGTCGGGGCCCCAGTCCGCTGCCAGAGGCGCCCTCATGGGTGTCGACCGCCGGATCGACGGCTTTCATGTCCAGCGCAGCAAAACGCTTGCCCGCAAAGGCCGTGTCGCCATTGAGCCCGTCGATGTAGGCCGGAAGCAGGGCCGGCTCCAGCGCACGTCCCTGAATATCCACCCCATCGGCACCGAAGGCGAACCCCACCAACCACAATCCGTCCAGCGTGTGTCGGGCAAAGCCGCCCATCATGCCGGCATAGTTCGGCACGGAGGCCGCGCGCTCCCTGCTCTGCGCGAGGAAGGCCAGAACCTCCCTGCGCTGGCTCAGCTCAGACTGCGTGGCCTCGATGGCGTGGCCCAACGTGTCATCGCCCTTGCGTGCGGCCAGGCGCAGTTTCAGCGCCTGGCTGTTGGCCTGCTCGACGGTCAACTGGGCATCGACGCGCGAAGCCTCCTGCTGCAAGCGCGCGAGCTGAGTCATTGCCAGGCCAGACAAGGCCGCCACCGACACCGCAGCCAGCACGGCCGCGGCCACCACCACAGGCAGTGCGAGAAGATCGAAGCGCGGTCGCAGCGCGGGCAGGACGAGGTTGATGTGCTGCGTCACGCCGCGCCCCGCAGTGCCGCGCCAACGGCCAGCGTGACTCCGACCCGGCGCGCCGGGTCTTGCTCCTCGGGCGGTGTCGTGAAGTCGACCACACGCGCCAGATCCAGTGCCTCGACGGGCAGATAGAGGTTTTCCTTGAGCGCGGCAACCAGACCCGCTTCGCCGGCATCACTGACCACCAGCAGCCTCGACACCGGCACCAAGCTGTGCTGCCGATCGAAATTGTCCAGTGTGCGCTGCATCTCGAGCACCAGGCGCTCGATGGGTGACGTCTGAAACTCGGCCGGCGTGGCCGACAAGCTCGCTGCCGTCGCGTCGAACCGGCGTGTCAGGCACAGCGCGCCCTTGAAGGTGATCACCAGCAGGCTTCCCTGTTGTCCGGCCAGCAGGCAGGCCACGCCCCGATTGGGCTCCTCGAACAGCGCCGCCACGTTGCGCAGCGCCAGCTCGGCAATGTCGATCGCTTCGAGTCCGATGCGGGCCTGATGACAGCGCCGCATGTGGCGCGCGATAACCGATTCGGCCGCCGCCACGGCGAACACGCTGGCTTGGCGCGCCGCCTCGGGTGGCAGGTCCACAACATCCACCGCGGCCGATTCAATCGGAAAATCCACCGCATCCTTGAGACGCCAACGCAGTGCCTGCTTGGCCTCCTCGGAGGGCACGGCCGGCGCTTCAGTCAGGACCAGGCGATAGTCGCTCTCTGGCAGCAGCGTGGTGCAGTTCGCGCGCTTGAGGCGTTGTGCCGTGGACAGGCGGGCCCACGCCGCGTCGGACTCCGCACCCAGCGCGACGCTGCCGAGGCCGCGCACTTGAGGGCGCTGTCCCGACGGCCTCAGGACCCGTACCCAGTCGAGTTGCCCACCTTCTTCGACGAGGGCCACCCACTCCTCCTGCGGTCGATCGTTCTTCCACAGCCACTTCAGCATGGCATTGCGCTTCTTCGGTTGAGCCTATTGACAATCATAGGGGGCCGAGGTGATGGTGGGATCACGACATTTCTCCACGGTGGCGGTCACCTGTCGTTCTATGCCAACGGGCCAGCCGTTAACGGCCGTAGCGGTAGCGGTGATCTGCATGATGCGCACCGTCCGGCCGGCCTCGGCATAGCTGCTGGCCGAACTCGGCGTGGGATACCGCGTGCAGCTGACGGTCACGGTGTAGTTGGTGAACTGGGACAGAGTTGTGTTGCCGAAACAGTCCGACAGGGCGGCGTTGCTACCGTTGGGATCGAGCTGGTAGAGCCCCCAGTCGACGCCTCCCTGGGCCGCCTGATAGGCCTGCGCGCCCAGCGCGTCTTGCGCCGAGGTGGCGTTGCCGCTGCTCACCAGCGTGCTCATCAATCCCGCCAGCGATGCGAACAGCAAGAGCAGCACGATGGCCAACAAGATCGACACCCCGCGCTGGCGCGGTGCCGGGCTGCATCGGCGTGGACGGCTGTTCATGGCGTGTTCAAGACATTGACCTGGTGCAGCAGAGTCACGCTCTCGCCGTTCTCGGTCAGCGTGAGACGCAGGGTCATCAAGCCATCGCGCTGCTGCACGCCGGCGGCATAGGAGAACGTGCAGGCCGTGACGTTCGAGGCCAGCAGCGACGAACTGCCGCCCGTCGGCGGCAAGGGCTGGCTGCTCGAGAACGCATAGCCCCAGTAGCGCCGCACGACGCCCGCGACCAGATCGCACTGGTAGCTGACCGGACCGGAGACGGTCTGGAAGCGGCTTTGCGGCGACGCCAGTGGAAACTGCGAAGCGCCGACCGTGTAGCTCAGGTTGCTGAGGTTGCTGCCGATCGAGGTCAGCGCCCGCCGGTTGGTGCCGGCGTAGACGTCCGAGCCCGGAATGCCAAGGTTGTAGATGACCAGCCAGTCGCCCGCGTTGACCGTCACCGGCGGACCGAACACGTCGAAGGAGTTGTCGGTGGCGCTGGTGAAGTCGAGCGGATCGTCGCTGCTGCCCCCGCCGCTGGCCGCGCGATAGCGCCCGGCCTGGCTGATCGGCACGAACTCGACATAGTCGCCCGCTACAGAGACGCGCACGCTGTTGGGCAAGGCATTGTGCAGATCGCGCGCCAGATGGCGCAGCGCAGTATCGGCCGTGTCGGCCAGGTCGGTGCGTGCTGAGACGGCGAAATAGTTCTGGATCTGCGAGCTCCCGAACAAGGCCACCAGCGCCACGGCAATGCCGGCCACCACGATGGCCACGATCATCTCGACCAGGGTGAATCCGCGCTGCAGCAAAGGCGCGGCGGGCGGGTGCATTGGCGAGCGATCAGTTGCGCGGCGCATAGCGGAAGCGATAGCCCGTGAGCGAATAATCGTCGAGCCCGGCATGGCTGACCGTGACCGTCACGGCCAGGGCAGCGTCGTTGGATGCACCGAAAGCCGTGCCGGTACGGTTGACGGCAATGCTGGCGGTGTAGCCGGGCACGGCGAAGTTACCGGTGATGTCGTCGATCGGGTTGTGCAGACCGCCGCCAGTGCTCGAGGCCCCGCCGTAATCGGCGACATTGTCGAACACCTGATCGATGCCACTGCCGTAGCGGGTCTTCGCGCTGGGGGTCGGCGAGGTCAGGGGAGCTCCGCCCTTGTCTTCCGAATTGGCCGCGCCGCCCGTGCACGACGCCAAGCTGGTCGCCGTGGAAAAGTTGGCATCGTTGGGGTCGCAGAAGGTGAAGGGCTGGTTGAGCACTTCGGAGAGCAGGGACTCGGCGACGGCCATCTGCTGCTTGCGCAACATCGGGTCAGGGCTGCGCCGCAGCGTCGGCCCCATCACGCTGACCAGGCCGAACACACCCACGCTCATCACGACGATGAAGACGATGACCTCGACCAGCGTGAAGCCGCGGTCTGCGCCCGGTCGCGGCGCATGGCGCGCTGGTCCGGGGGCGCTCAATACACCTCCTTGCGGTTGACGACCGATGCCTTGCGCAGGCCGAAGGTGGCTTTGCCAACTTCCAGCGCGGTGCCGAACCAGGGCACGCCGGCTGTCGCATTGTTGATGTTCACGTTGACGCTGCCGCTGTGGCCCGTGCCTGGCGGTGACAGGGTCAGGGTGCCATGGCCACTCGCCAGGGCATAGGGCCCCATCGGTGAGAACTGTGTGTTGCCGGCGCTCAGATTTCCCTGGTAGGAGCTGGCGTCGAGCGTCACGCCGGCACTCAGCAACGTGGTGCAGCTGTCGGCGCCGTTGGCGGCCCAGTAGCCGCCGGCGGCCCAGTAATCAGCCTCGAGCTTCATGGGCAGCGGCAGCAGTTCGGCCCCATAGGCATTGCGCAAGACGAGGCTGCCGCTGCGCAGCGGTACCGTGCCTTCGGTGAAGCCGGCCGAGCTGATGCCGTCCCCGCCGATCGACTCGGTGCTGCGGACCGTGATCGTCGTAGGCACGGTCTTGGCCGTGGTGAAAGTGTAGGCAGGCGTGGTCAGGGTGGCCACGCCGGCGCTGAAGGCGCTGGCGGCCACCGACGCAGTGCCGCCAAAGCTGCCGACGCCCGCGTTACCGGCGTCGCTCAGTGTCTGCGCCTTCGCGAAGTTGGGCGTGGTCGTGGTGCTGCCGTCGTAGTTGCGGGTCTTGGCTGGCGTGGTCGCGCCGTTCCAGGCCGTGATCAGCAGCGTGAAGGGCTGGCCCGAGTAGGTGAAGCCCCCACTCGCGCAGCCCTGAGTGACCTGGGTCGTGAAATGGTCCGGGCTGAGGCGCACCGCCCCTGTGGCTCCTGTGCTGCCGTTGGCCGTGAGGCCCGATCCGAGGTAGCTGCCGCTTGTCAGCGTGGCGTTCAGGTCGATCTTGCCGACCTCGCTGTAGTTCAGGTTGCTGCTGGTGGCCACGCCGCTGGCGAAGCTGCCGACATTGCCCGTAAAGCTGCCGGTCACGGCTCCACTGCCCGTCGGCTGGTAAGCCGTGAAGAACAGGGTCACGCCCTCGGGCGAGGCTTCGCGCCCGAAGTTCGGCGCTGTGGCGCCCGTGCTGGTCCGCGCCGTGACAGTGGCGCCGAAGTTGTTGCCGGCCTTGACGGGTGAGGCTGTGACGTTGCTGAACCCGAAGGACGCCGGCGCCACCACGAAGGGGCCCGAGTTCCCTGTCAGGGTGGTCAACAGCGCTCCCCCAGCCAGCTTTTGCGCATAGAGCGTGACTTGGCCGACATCGCTGTAATTGAGCGTGAAGGGCGCACTGCCGTTGCCCACGTTGTCGAAGGTCATGTTGACGCTGGCATAGCTACTCACACTGCTGGCCGGATTGCCCGGTATGGCCGTAGGCGTACCGCCGTTGACACTCATGAGGTTGCCGCTCGAACAGGTCGAGGGGTTGTTGCACGCGTAGGCCAGATTGACGGTGGTGGCACCGCTGAGCGCCGCCGTGCAGGCGCCGGTGGTGGTGTTGGTCTTGATGGCTCGCAGGTAATAGGTGCCGGACGAGGTGCCTGCGACTTGCGACGCCACCGTCGTGGCTCCACCGGTGCTGCTGCTCGACACGATGAAGCCTGCCGTGTTGACGGTCACGGCGCAACTGTGGCTGACGCTGCAGGCGCCGCCGATGCAGCAGGTGTCGGCGTTGTTAGCGGCCGCGGACGTCGCCGTGATGGATTCGGTCGCCGTGGCGCCATTGCTGGCATTGCCATAGCTCAGCGTGGTCGAGGCTGTGCCGGCGGCGTTGAAGGTCAAGGTGTTGGCCGCCAGGCTACCGGCCGACGTGCTGAGTGTGGCCGTCTGCCCGCTCACGGTGGTTGCCAAGCTCGTACACGGGCTAGAACTGTTCGCACAGGCATTGACGGTGATCGTGCCGGTCTGGCAGCTGACCATATTGGATGGCACGCTCAGTTCGTAATGGTCGATCGTGGACGCCGCGCCGGCAGCAATCGCCACGGTGTAGCCGATGTTCTCGCTGTTGCTGTTGCCGGTGGAATTCCAGGCCCCCGTGGCACCGGCGCTCGCCTGCGTCGCGTGCATGGAGGCGAGGTCGACGCCGTTGGGGCCTGCAGCAGTGGCAACGTCCAGGTCTTTCGTCATGCCCGTGGCAGCGTTGATGCTGCCATTGCCATCGGGCATCGCCATCATCACCAGCACCAGATTGTTCGTTGTGCTGGTGGTCACGCTGGGCGCCGTGTAGCTGCTGCTGGCAGTGTTGTTGATCTGGTTGGCCTGCGCATTGACCGGCTGGCTGGTGTTGGCACCACGCACGGCCAGAATTAGTCCCGAGGTGCGCGACTTGCTTCCTTGCAAGGTCCAGGTAAACGTGGCCGAGAGATCGCCGGATGCTGCCACCTTGGTGTAGACGTTCATGCCCAGCGAGCTGTCGCCGGTCACGGGCGACCCCAGCAGCGTCCATCCGGTGGGTGCCGACGTGACGATGGGCAAGGACGACGCGTTTTGCGCGATCACGGCGACCATGACATCGTTCACGGCCAGGCCCGCTGGCGCACCGATGGCGATGGAGCCCGCATTGTTGCCGGCCGTGGCGGTGGTCGTGCTCGCGATCGTGGGCTGGGCCAGCGCGCCCTGCCCGCTCGCGACCAGTACCACGAGCAGCAGCAGGCGTACCAGCTGCGACATCCACATCGACTCAGTGCACATACCCTGTCTCCGCCTCGACCGTGATCGACAAACTCGCGGGCAGATTGCTGATGCTGATCGAGGCCGCCGCATTGGGCCGGCCATTGCCATCAAACACAATGCTGGCGGGCGCGGAGCTATAGCTCACCGAACTCGCGGCGGTCACGGAAAGTGCTTTGCCATCCGGACCGATCAGCGCTGAACCGACCGAACAGTCGCTGGCGCCATTGGCCGAAGAGATCTGCAAGGCGAGCGAACGAGGCGCGGTGAAGGTGGCGCAGACGGTGCGCCGGGCCGCAATGGCGGACTTCTGCCCGTAGCGCAGCGCAGCGACAAGCTGATCGTGGAAACCGCGCTCCTCGAAGCCCGTGCGACCCGTCATGCGCGGCAGCGCGACTGCGGCGATGATGCCGGCCACCACCAGCACGGCCAGCAGTTCCGGCAGGGTGAAGCCGCTGGAGCGACTCCGCGCACACGCCAGCTTCATCGCTCACCCCTTCACGTCAGCGCACCGGTCCGCCCGGCCGCCTGTCCGGCACTTAACAACCGCTCGTCGTCTGCGCGTAGGTGGGATTGCCGTTGGCCACGGCCGGCGGCGTGTAGCTGACCGTGCAGTTGGTCGCCAGGGTCCAGGTTGCCGTGCCCGAAGCCGTGGCAAACGTGGCGCCGGCTGTCCCCTGCATGAGGCTGTTCACCCCCGTGGCACTGGCATCCGGCCACCCGTAGGCGACGTTGACGGTCGCACCGTTGATCGTGACGGTGGTCGATGCCGTCGAGGTGACGCCGGCCGCGGCCGCCTTGGCATAACCCAAATTGGCGGCCGAGGTGATGGCACCCTGCAAGCCATTCAACGACGCCGTACGGGCGTCGGAAGACAAGTTGACAAACTTGGGCAAGGCGGTGGCCGCCAGAATACCCAGAATGACGATCACGACAATGAGTTCGATCAGCGTGAAGCCTCGTTGTTTCATCTTACCTATCTCCTGATTAATGAGTGCTGAAAAGCAAATCAACAGCCAGTCACGGTCAAGCCGCTGATCGTCGAGGCTGCATTCGGCGCGGCGGGTTGGGAATAGGTGAAATAACAATTGGTCGGATCGGTGGCACCGACCACACCGAAGGTGGCTACACCGCCATTTGAGATATAGGTATAGCCTTCGGCCTCGAGTTGTGCCTGGGTAGGTATATAGATGCCGGTCAGGCCCGCCGACGACAAGATGCCCGGGTTGCCGCCGAATCCAGTCACTTGCGGATATCCGAAGGTGATGAAAACCAGTCCGCTTTCCGTGCAGACGGTGCCTGAGGCACCAATGTTATTGTCGGCCTGCAGGCCAGTGCCGGCGCAGGTCGAAGCGTCAGGCACACCACTACGAGACAGCGCAGCAGCATGAACCAAGGCCGACGAAGCCGAGACGCTGCCGCGTGCCGCTTGCAGCTTGGCGACGCGCGCATCGCGCTGCAGGCTGATGAATCGAGGCAAGGCCACGGCGGCCAGGATGCCGAGAATAATCACCACGACGATCAACTCGATCAGCGTGAAGCCACGCTGGGATAAGCGCAAACGTGCGGGGCGATTCATATTTAGATTGTGATAGAAAAAAACAGTTTCAGGAGGATTCGTCGGCAAGTCGTTGCAAACCCACACCAGCCAGGGCACCGGGCCGGTCGCCCGGCCCCGCCTGTCGAGTCAATCGGAACCTGGCCGTATGCCCATCGCGAAACCGATAGACCAACAGTTGGGAGCGGTAGTCGAAGTACCAGAGCGAGCGAGCGGCGGGTATCGCATCCAATTCACCCGCATAGTGGCGCAGTGGCATGCCCTGAATCCACGCCATGGGATTGGCGCTGGTTGGCAGGCTGCCCCCGATCATCTCGTGGTGAACGACGATTTCCAGTAATTGGGTCCTGAGCGTGGAGACTTCGATCTGGAAGTCAGCCTCGTCTGCGGCCTCTGCCATCGTATCGAGCGCCCGCAGCAATTGAATGAACAGCACACTGAACACCAGCACGACCACGGCGAATTCAAGGTGGCGCCGCATGGTGCCGATCAGTGCTTCAAGGCGACCCGACCCAGGTCCCACATGGGCAGGAAGATGCCCAGGGCCAGGACCAGCACCAGCGCGCCGAGGCAGACAATCAGGATCGGCTCGATCTGCTGCCCCAAGGTCTTGAGCTCGTACTCGACCTCGCGCTGGTACATCTGACCGACCTCTTCCATCATGTCGTCCAGCGCACCCGACTCCTCGCCCACGGCGACCATCTGCAGCACGATGGGTGTGAAGAACTTGGCCGAGATGGCGGCGCGCAGCACACTTTCGCCGCGCTCGATGTGCTCGCGCATGGTGTCGATCTTGGTGGCGATATAGCTGTTGTCGATGGTCCTTACTGCATTGCCCAAAGCCTGCGTCACGGGCACGCCGCTGTGCAGGCCCAGCGAAAAGCTGCGCGAGAAGCGGGCCAGCGAGGCCTTGTGGATGATCTTGCCGGCCAGCGGGAAACGCAGTGTCGCGGCCTCCCACTGCATGCGTCCGGCAGGCTGGCTCACCCAGACGCGGAACACAAAGAACCCCAGCACCGCGCCCCCCAGAAGTGCCGGCCACCAGGTGACCATGAACTGCGAGAAGCCCAGCAGGATCTGTGTCATCAGCGGCAGGTCGGCGCCAAAGCCCTTGAACACCTTGGCGAAGGCCGGGATCACGAACAGATTGACGATCAGCAGCGCGATGGCCATCGCCACAATGACGAAGGCCGGATAGCGCAGCGCCGCTTTGACCTGCTCACGCATCTGCCGCTCGAACTCCATGTGCTCAAACAGGCGCAAGAAGATTTCCTCGAGCTGGCCGGTGGCCTCGCCCACTCGCACCATCGACAGGTAGAACGTGTTGAACACCTCGGGGTGTTGGGACAGCGAGCTTGACAGGTCGCGGCCACTCTCCAGGCCGGTCGCCACATCGGCGATGACCTGCTTCATGGCCGGGTTGCCAGCCGATTCACCCAGACCGCCCAAGGCCCGCATGATGGGCACGCCGGCCTTGAGCAGTGCATGCAACTGCCGCGAGAACAGGAGGATGTCGACGTGTCGCACCTTGCTGCCCAGGCTCGGCAGCAAGGCGCCCAGGTCCAGCGCCAAGCCGGCCCCCGCCGCTGACGCCTCGCCGATATCGACAGGCACGATGCCCTGGCCGCGCAGTTCGTCGACCACGCCAGCCGTCGAGGGCGCTTCGAGCACGCCGCTGACGAGTTGCCCTGCGGCATTGCGCCCCCGGTAGTTGAACCTGGCCACGCTAGTCCTCGATCTGGTTGCTGATGCGCATGGCTTCTGCCACCGTGGTCACCCCCTCGAGGGCGAGCCGGACGGCGTCGCGGCGCAGCGTCTCGCCGGCCATCTGCTGACGGGCCACCTGCATGAAGGTGCCTGGGTCGCCGTGATTGATCGCCTCCACCACGCGTTCAGTCATTTCAAGTACCTCGTAGACGCCGGTGCGCCCCTGGTAGCCGCAGTCCTTGCAGTGCATGCAGCCCCGCCCGTGCTGGAGCGCGCCCCGAGCGAGCCCCTCGCGCAACTCGAGCTGCAGCCATTCGTGTTCAGCCGGCGTGGGCTCGTAAGGCTCGCGGCAGTGCTCGCAGATCATCCGGACCAGCCGCTGCGCGACCACCAGGTGCACCGACAGCGCCACCATGTAGCGCGGCACGCCCATGTCGAGCAGGCGGATGGGCGTTGACAGTGCATCGTTGGTGTGCAGGGTCGACAGCACCAGATGGCCCGTCATGGCCGCGCGCATGCCGATTTCAGCGGTTTCCTGGTCACGCATTTCGCCGATCAGCACGATGTCGGGGTCCTGACGCAGCACGGTGCGCAGCACTCGCGAAAAGGACAGGTCGATCTTCTCGTGCACCTGCACCTGGTTCAAGCCGGGCAGGCGGTACTCCACCGGATCTTCGACGGTGATGACCTTCTTGCCCGGATCGTTCAACTCATTCATCGCGGCGTAGAGCGTGGTGGTCTTGCCGGAACCGGTGGGGCCGGTCACCAGCACCATGCCGCTGGGCCGCTTGAGCGCCTGGCGCATGCTGGTAAGCACGCGCTCGGACATGCCGATCTTGTCGATCGACAGCAGCCCCGTGTTCTGGTTGAGCAGGCGCATCACGACCGACTCTCCGTACTGCGTCGGCAAGGTCGAGATACGCACATCGACGGGCCGCCCGCGCACATTGAAGGCGAAACGGCCATCCTGCGGCAGGCGCTTCTCGGAGATGTCGAGGCCCGACATCAGCTTCAGGCGCAGCGCCACCGCCGCGGCGATCTTGCTGTCGGCCTCGGTCTGCACATGGAGCACGCCGTCGATGCGAAAGCGGATGCGCAGGCAGCTCTCCTGCGGCTCGACGTGGACGTCCGAGGCCCGCAGTCGCAGCGCCTCGTCGAACACGGTATGCAGCAGGCGCACGACCGGCGCATCCTCGGCCCCCGGCGTCAGTCCGAGCAAGTTGCCGAACTCGACCGGCACCTCGCCCAGCTCCGCGGTCAGCTCCTTGGCCAGGCCTGAGATCTGGTCGCTGTGGTGGTAGATGTTGTCGATCAACTCGAGCAACTGGCTCTCGGTGACCGACACAAGGTCGATATCGCGCCGCAAGATGCGCACGATTTCGTCATAGGCCTGCAGATCGGCCGGGTCCGACATGCCCACGCGCAGGCGGCCGTCGGCGCCCTGGTCGAGCACCACGGCACGAAAGCGGCGCGCGGCCGCCTCGGGCAGCAACTTGATCAGCTCCGGCTTCGGGCTGTGGTGCCGCAGATTGACATAGGGAATGTTGAGCTGGCGGGCGAGCGCTTCGGAAATCTGCGCCTCGCTGACATAGCCGCCCTCGACGAAGACCCGGCCGAGCTTGCGCCCCGTGCGACGTTGTTCTTCGAGCGCCAGCGTCAACTGCTCCGCGCTCAGCAGTCCCTGCTGGATCAGCAGGTCGCCCAGTCGGACCTTCACGGGTGGTGGCATCCCTCGCTCCAAAGGTGATGGCGTGATGTGGCGGTGGCCGATCGGCTCCACTCAGGCTCAAGTGTCACCCAAAGATGGGGTCATCCATCGCCGTGTCGCACCACCGACACTTTATGTCGACGGGGCGCATCTCCACGACGGGGGACGCGCTAGAGGTTGCCGAAGTCCGTCGCAAGTTCAACGACATCGCCTTCAGTCTGATGGCACTGCGTGGTGCTGAGGTACAGATTTGCGTAAAGTGCTGACCCTCTCCTCTCCTCTTCTCCACCATCTAAGCATCAAGACCTTGTCCCGCAAGGTCTCCATTTTGCTTTCTAGACCTGCGGTGCTCGAAGCGATCCGAGCCCGATCCAGGAACCTCAGGCCGCCAGCGGCTCCGCTTCGTTGGGCAACAGCTCGCCGGCCGCCAGGATCTGGTTGCGGCCGGCCGATTTGGCCCGGTACAGCGCCGCATCGGCACGCCTGAGCGCATCACCGACGGGGCCGCCGCCGAGTTCTGAAACCCCGCCGCTGATCGTGACGCGCAACCCGTCCGAGATCAGCGCGGCCACCTCCATTCGCAGCTGCTGCACACGCCACACCGCATCCTGCAAAGGCGCGAACGGCAGCACGATGGCGAACTCTTCGCCCCCAATGCGGCCGACGAGGTCGCTCTCGCGCAGGCCGCCACGCAGTGCCTGAGCCACCTTGCGCAGCACCGCGTCGCCGGCCGCGTGGCCGTGCTGGTCGTTGATGCGCTTGAAGTGATCGACGTCGACGATGGCGATGCAGACCTCGCCCTGCTGCCGCCCCACGAGCTTCTGCAGCTTCTCGGCCTCGTGAAAGAAGGCCCGGCGGTTCAGCAAGCCGGTGAGGTCGTCGATCGTCGCGAGCCTCGTCATGCTGTCCAGAGCAGCGGTCAGGTCCTTTTTGGCCTGGCGCAGCGAGAGCAGGTTCATTGCCTGGCGCGCCAGCCCGCGCAGCAGGTCGAGCTGCTCCGCGCTGAGCTCGCGCTTGACATCATCGGTGATGCACAAGGTGCCGAGCTTGCGGCCATCATCGGTCTTGATCAGCGCACCGGCGTAGGTGACGATTTTCGAATCCCCGCGCCGCGCGGCGATGCCACGCGTGCGCTCGTCGAGATGCACGTCCTCGGCCACGAGCACATCGTCCTCGTGCAGGGCCGCACTGCAGTAGCTCTCCTCCTGGCCCCGGATCGGCGGACTGCTGGAATCGGCCAGGGTGACGAAGGCGTTGGGCAGACCCGTGGCGAGTGTGGCCAGGCGTGCCAGCACCTGCAGGTCGGCGGCGACGGGTTCCTCGAGTTCGTCCCAGGAGCTCGCGATAACGGGCGGGTTCAGCGGACCTGGACTCATTGGAAAACTCCTTCTTCTTCCTCGAACAGTTGCGGCCTTTGCTTCGTGGGACAAACGCTTGCACTGGTCAGCGTACTGGCCTGGCGGCGCAAAGCCACGCCGTCCACCGCCGTCCAGGCCGCGTCGCTGGCCTCGCGCATGCAGCTGAGCACGCCGATCGTGCGCCCGTTGTGGGACAGGGCTGCGTGCAACCAGCGCTGCTCGCCGGCCGACTCCACCAGCCATCCGAGCGCCCCGATCCGATCGAGCAACGGCGCCACACCAGGATCGGTGCAGCGGATCAAGACCTGGTGCGAATCCATGCGCCGACGCAGGTTGCTCTGCAAGAGGGCATGGAACTGGCGCCGGTCGATCAGGCCCGCTCTGAAGTCGAAGCAGAGCTCGCGCAGCGGCAGGTCGGGATGATCGGAATGATTGGGATCATCGGATGGATACATGAGTGCTCCTCCGGTTTTCATGTTGAAACTGTAGGGACCAGCCTGCCGGCGAGAAAGAGGGTCCAACGCAACGCGGCATTTGAAAAATTGCAACGGTCCGCGCCACGAAGGCTGGCACGACGCACTAACCTGCGACGCGCGCCACGTCCTGGACTGCGTCGGCGAAGGCCTGCGGCGCTTCCTGGGGCACGTTGTGCCCCGCCTCCACGACCCGGTGCGACCAGGGGCCGCCAAACCGGGACGCAAAGGCCTTGCCGTCGCTGGCAGCGACGATGCCGTTATAGGCGCCGTCCAGCGTGATGGATGGGACGCCAATCACGGGGCGTGTCGTCAGGCGCTCCTCGAAGCGCTCGTAGCGGCGCTCGCCCGGTGCGAGGCCCAGTCGCCAGTGATAGTTGTGGACCACGATGTCCACATAGTCCGGGTTGTCCCAGGAGGCCGCGGCGCGTTCGAACGCGGCATCGTCGAAGCGCCACCGCGGCGAGTTGTGGGTCCAGAGGATGCGCGCAATGTCGCGCCGGTTGGCAGCTAGGCCCGCCCGGCCGTTGTCGGTGGCGAAGTAGTACTGGTACCACCAGCTGTACTCGACCGCGGCCGGCAGCGGCTTTCTGCTGTTCGCGAGGTTGGTGACGATGTACCCGCCGGCCGAAACCATGCCGATGCAGCGCTCGGGCCACAGCGCTGCGAGGATGCAGGCGGTGCGCGCCCCCCAGTCGAAACCGGCCACCACAGCGCGCTCGATGCCCAGAGCGTCCAGCAGCGCGATCTGATCCAGGGCCACGGCGGACTGCTGGGCATTGCGCGGCGCGGCGGCGTCGAGGAAGCGCGTGCTCCCGTGGCCGCGCAGGTGCGGCACGATGACGCGATAGCCTCGCGCAGCCAGGAGTGCGCTCACCTCGGCGTAGCTGTGGACGTCGTAGGGGTAGCCGTGCATCAGCAGCACCGGCAAGCCGTCGTCGGGACCGGCTTGCGCATAGCCCACATCGAGATCACCGGCGCGGATTTGCCGGATGGGCCCGAGCGAAGCTTCGCCCTGCGCAGCAGCCATCGAGGGCAGCGCCAGTTGCGCCGCCGCGAGGCCGGCGCCGCCGAGCAGCGCGCGGCGTTGTGGATTGAAAAGGTCAGGCATGGTTCAGGTCCTCGAAATCGGTCGAACGAGACACAGGGTCCCGGCTGGTGCGCTCGGCAGCGCGGACTGCAGGCGCCTCGTCGAGCAGGCGCAAGGCGCCTTCCCCCAGCACCAAATGGCGCTGCGGCGCGGCGGCGCGGCGGCGTCGATCAGCGCGAGCAGGGCCTGGGCGACCCGCACCGGGTCGCCGGCGTGGCGATCTGCTGTTCGATCTCCTCGGGCGTGAAGTCGACGAAGGGCTTAGGCAGGAAGATCCCGGCGTTGTTGACCAACAGGTCGACCCGCCCGAACTGCTCCAGTGCCGCGCCAAGCACGCGCTTTGAGGTGTCGGGGGCGGTGATATCGCCGGCCACGCCCACGAAGCGCGCACCTGCGCCGAGCTGTGCCGAGGCTTCCTTCAGCCGGTTTTCGCTGCGCGCATTGCCCACGACGTTCCAGCCCTGGGCGAGCAGCGCCTTGGCCACGCCCAGGCCGATGCCACTCGATGCGCCGGTCACGACGGCAGTCTTGATGTTGCATGCACTCATGACGATTTCCTTTGCGGTTCGCGGCGCTCGCCGAACGCGGCGCCCTCGTGCTGGTAAATCTAGAGTCGTGCAGGCGAAGATTGAATAGCCGAAATGCGGCAATAACTCTTCCGCAAAACGACCGACTGAACTCAACGGCCGCGCTTGGTGGTGGGCTCGTCCGGCCCACTGCGGGCCAGGGCATGAGCCTGGAAGTTGTGCCGCAGCCGGGCCAGCGCGAAATCGACGAAGGCCCTGACCTTGGGCACCGACAGCCGCCCATGCGGCGAGACCAGGTGCACGGGCAGCGGCTCGTGCTCGTCCTGCTCAAGGATGACCTTCAGGCGACCATCGGCCACCTCGTCGGCCAAGTGGTAGGAGAAGAGGCGCACGACGCCTCGGCCCTCGACGGCCGAGGCCACCGCGGCGCGGATGCTGTTGACGACGAAGCGCGGCGCGAACTGCACGCTGCGCGGCACCGTCGAGCCGTGCAGGGGCGGGAAGCTCCAGGAGTCGATGCCGAAATGCGTCATCGAGACGATCTGATGTTGCGCGAGATCGCCCACCTCGGTGATTCTCTTGTGCCGCGCCAGATAGCGCGGCGACGCCGCCAGGACGCGGCGCACCTCACCCACGCGCAGCGCAACGAGCGTGGAGTCGGCCAGGTGCGCGATGCGCAGCGCCACGTCGATGCCTTCGTCGATCAGGTTGGCAGGCCGGTCCAGCATGTGCAGACGTACCGACACATCGGGGAACTTGTCCATGAACGCGTCGAGCACGGGGCGCAGCATCTTTTCTCCGGCCGCCACCGGCGCCGTGATTGTCAGCATGCCGCGCGGCGCGGATCGTTCACCCGCGGCCGCCATGTCGGCTTCCTCGAGGTCGGTGAGGATTCGCCGGCAGGCCACGGCATAGCGCTCGCCGGCTTCGCTGAGCTTGATGGACCGCGTGGTCCGGTGCAGTAGCTCGGCGCCGACATGGGATTCGAGGAAGGCGATGGCCCGGCTTACGGCTGCCGGCGACTTGCCGAGCTTGCGCCCGGCCCCCGAAAGGCTGCCCTCGTTCAAGGCGGCCACGAACACCTTCATCGCATCGATCCGGTCCAAGATTCTTCCCCGCTACGGAACACTGAGTGTCGAAGCATAGGCATTCATCCGAGACTCGGCAATTTGTAGCATCAGGCCATGAAGATCGATGCACAAGACGTGCCGTGGCGGGCGGCAGTTGCGGGGCTCAGCGCCAGCCTCGTGGGGCTGGGCCTGGCGCGGTTTGCCTACACGCCGCTGCTGCCGGCCATCGTTGGTGCACATTGGTTCAGCGCGGCCCAGGCCAGCTACCTGGGCGCCGCGAACCTGGCCGGCTACTTGGCCGGCGCGCTGGTCGCGAATCCGATGGCACGGCGTTGGTCTGCGCCGGCCGCGCTGCGCGCAATGATGACATTCACGACGCTGGCGCTGTTCGCCTGCGCCTGGCCCGTGGACTTCGCCTGGTTCTTTGCCTGGCGCTTCGTCTCAGGCCTGGGTGGCGGTGCGCTGATGGTGCTGGCGGCGCCGACCGTGCTCTCCGTTGTCCCAGCGGCCCGGCGCGGCACCGTCAGCGGATTGATCTTCATGGGCGTCGGCATCGGCGTGGCGGCCTCAGGTACGCTGGTGCCCCTGATGCTGAAGCAGGGCCTCACGGCCACATGGCTGAGTTTGGCCGTACTGGCGCTCTTGCTGACCGTGCTGTCCTGGGGCGGCTGGCCGCAGCGAGCCGCTGCTGCACCTACGAGCAACACTTCCACCGAGGGGCCAACTCCGGCGCTGGCCCTGCGCGCGCTGTTCGCGACCTATGCACTCAACGCGGCGGGCCTGGTGCCGCACATGATCTTCCTGGTCGCCTACATCGCCCGCGGCCTTGGCCAAGGTCTGGCGGCCGGCTCGCGCTACTGGCTGCTGTTCGGTCTCGGCGCCACGGCTGGCCCGGTGGTCAGCGGCCTGCTGGCAGACCGCATCGGCTTTCGGCGTGCGCTGAGGCTGGCCCTGCTGGCGCAGGCCCTTGCGGTCGCGATTCCGGCCCTGGGCCAGTTCGGCGCGGCCGGGCTCGTACTGTCCAGCGTCGTCGTCGGCGCATTCACACCAGGTATCGTGCCGCTGGCGCTGGGCAACGTGCAGGCGCTGCTGGCTGATCAACCCGCGCTACACCGCTGGGCGTGGAGCCAGGCAACGACGGCCTTCGCGGTGCTGCAGGCGGCGACGGCCTACGGCATGTCCTTCCTGCTTGAGCGCAACGGTGGCGACTACGCGCAGCTGTTCGAGATCGGCACGGCGGCATTGCTGGCAGCACTGATCGTGGACCTCGGCGCAACCAGGTTGCGGCCCGGTGGCTCGGCGAAGCGGCTGTCGTAGTTCGCACCGGCCACCCAACTGATGCAAACCCACTCACCGGATCGGCGACGAAAGCACAAACATCAGCCGGAAGCATCGAATCCGGTGACGGTTTCAAACCCCTGGGCTTTCCCGGCCAGGAGGCCTTCGGCGCCTCGGAGAAAATCGTCCGATGCATATTCCGAACCTTCGCGCGATCGCGCCCATCCTCGCCCTCGTGGCCGCCGGCACCGCCCAGGCCGCCGACATCTCCCTCGAACGCCTCGTCGCAGATCCCCCCCTCTCGGGCGGCACGCCGCGTCAGGTCCAGATCTCCAACGGTGGCAACTGGATCAGCGAGCTGCGGCCCGCCGCGGGCGACAGCCGCCAACTCGAACTCTGGGCGCGGCCCGTCAAGGGCGGCGAAGCGCGCCGCCTGGCCTCAGCGGCCGAGCTGCTCGGCGGCCGCAGTGAATCTCTCAGCGAAGCCGAGCGCATGGCGCTCGAGCGCCGGCGCATCAGCGAACGCGGCGTCACCAGCTACCAGTGGTGCGGCAAGCACGACGACCAACTGTTGCTGCCGCTGTCTGGCGATCTCTACCTGGTGCGCATCGGCCAGGGCGCCCAGCGTCTTACGAACGATCCCGAGGTGCCTGAGCAGGATCCGAGCTGCTCGCCCGACGGCAGTCAGATCGCCTACGTGAAGGGCGGTAATCTGTGGGTCCAGTCCGTCAATGGCGGCGCGGCCCGCCAGCTCACGAAAGACGGCGGCGCCAACAACGTGACGTGGGGTCTGGCCGAATTCATCGCCGCCGAGGAGCTGGGACGCTTCAACGGCTACTGGTGGTCGCCGGACGGCAAGAGCCTGCTGGTCCTGCGCAGCGACGAGAGCGAAGTGCCTCTCAAGACGCGCGCCCGCATCTTCTCCGACCGCACTGAGATGTTCGAGCAGCGCTACCCGGCCGCGGGCACGCCGAACGCCAAGGTCACGGCCTGGCGCATCGAGGTGAACGGCAGCGCCATGGCGCTGCCGCTGGGCCCCGAGGCCGAGTACATCTCCAACGCCGGCTGGTTCGCCGACGGGACCCCCTGGCTCCAGTGGCTGACGCGCGAGCAAAAGCGCATGGCCGTCACCGAGTTCGCGCCGGCGCCGCGCATCGTGATCGACGAGCGCGACCCGGTATGGGTGGACGAGCACAAGGATCTGGCCGAATTGGCCCAGGTCAAACGCTCGGGCAAGCCGGCCCTGCTGTGGAACAGCGAGGCCTCGGGCCGGCATCAGCTGCTGCTCGTAGACCGCGTGAGCGGCGCCCGCGAGGCGCTGACCGACGAGCCCGAGGCGGTTGAGGGCGCTGTCTGCAACGACGGCCTTCAGGTCGTGTACGCGGCGGCGCGTGACCGCGGCCGCTCGCGCGAGCTCTTCGTCATCGCCCCTGGCGGCAAGCCGCGCCCGATCGACGGCGCAGCACCGCGGCAGTGGCGCTCGGCCGTGGGCGACCACGCCTGCAAGCAGCTGATCGTCAGTCGCTCAGCCTGGGGCCAGCCTGGGCAGCTCTCGCTGCAGGCGGTGGCAGGCGGTGCGGCCCAGGCGCTGCCCGGCGGCGGCGAGCCAGATCCACTGCTGGCCGCCATCGTGCCCGAGGTGCAGGCGCTCGACGTGACGGCCGCTGACGGCAAGACCATCCTCAACGGCTTCTACCTGCGCCCGCTGGCCGGTACCGGCCCGCGCCCCGTGATCACGCTGGCCTATGGCGGCCCGCATGCTTCGACCGTGCATTTTGGCTGGTCGCGCGATCTGCCGCTGATGGCGCATTGGCAGCGGCTCGGCTATGGCGTATTCATGATCGATACGCGTGGCATGACTGGCCGCGACCGCGCCTTCACCCATGCCCATGACCATGCCTTCGGCGTGACCGAGGTGGCCGATCTATTCGCCGCCGTTCGCCAGTTGCCGGCACTGGTCGCGAACAAGGGCGAGGTTGACCCGACTCGCATCGGCTTCTGGGGCTGGTCGTACGGTGGCTTCCTGGCCGCGCGCGCGATGCTCGACGAGAACACCCCGTTCGCCAGTGCCGTGGCCGTGGCGCCGCCCACAGACTGGACTCTTTACGACACGGCCTATACAGAGCGCTATCTGGGCATGCCCGAAGGCGGCAAGGCCCCGGCCTATGTGCAGGGCAACCTGGTCCAGCGCGCCAAGCTGCTGCAGCGCCCGCTACTGATCGCGCATGGCACGGCCGACGACAACGTGCTGTTCGAGCATTCGCTGCGCCTGATCGAAGCGCTGCAGAAGGAAGGCAAGGTCTTCCAGACCGACATCTATCCGGGCCTGGCCCATGGCCTCGCCGGCGGGCCGGGCGTAAAGCTGCATCTGTACCGCACGCTCGACGACTTCTTTGCGCGAACGCTGAAGCCGTGATCCGCGGAATCAAGCGGCCAGGGCCTGCGCCTTCATGCGCTCGCGCAGGGCCACCGCATCGCGCTCGGCGACGCTACGCTGGCCTGTGCGGATCTGGAACAGCCCCAGATTGCCCTCGAAGCTGGAGATCGGCTGCAGCATGTTGTGTGCGGCAGCCGCCAGTTGCTCGACCATGGCTGCGTTCTGCTGGGTGATGCCGTCGAGATGGCTGACCGCATGATTGACCTGCAAGATGCCCGCCTGCTGCTCCTTGCTGGTCTGGCTGACGCCGTGGAGCAGTTCGTGCATCTGCTTCACCACATCGGCCAGCGCGAGGATGCGATCCTGGGTCGCGGCGGTCTGACGGTTGCCCGCGTCCACGCGCTCGACGGACTCCTGGATCAGCCGCTTGATCTCGTTGGCGGCCTCACTGGTGCGGCGCGCCAGCATGCGCACCTCCGAAGCCACGACGGCGAAGCCGCGGCCCTGCTCCCCAGCTCGCGCCGCCTCGACGGCTGCATTCAGCGCCAGGATATTGGTCTGGAAGGCCACGCTTTCGATGACCTGGTTGAACTCGCTGATGCGCCGCGAGGACTCGCTGATCTGTGCCATGGTCAGAGCCATCTGGCCCACAGCTTGCGCGCCCGCGCGGGCCGCAGCGTCGGCCTGACCGGCTCGGCGCGCGCCCTCGTCCACCGACGAGACCGTGCTCTGCACCGTGCCGTTGATCTGCTCCATGGACGCGGCCGTCTGCTCCAGGCTGCTGGCCTGCGCCTCGGTGCGGGCCGACAGATCTTGGTTGCCAGTAGCGATCTCGGTCGCCACCGCGCGCAGGCCCGTGACCTCGCCGGAAATATCGCCGATCAGGGCGCGCGTTGTGACCGCCACTTGCTGCACCGCGATGGCCACCTCGCCCACCACGCCGGGCAGGTTCGCGCTCACGCCGTGGATCAGATCGCCGCTGGCCAGCACATTGGCTTCATCACGAAGCCGGCGCAGTGGTGCCAGCGTCAGGTGGCGTTGCAAGACATGGCAGCCCAGCGCCAGAAGCAGCGCCATGGGCCATAGCAGGGCCGCGCTCAGCGTCGTACTCAGCGAGATCGTGGTGGCCGCAGCAACAAGCAAGGCCAGGCCGCCCCAGCCCAACCACTGCCAGGCGGTGGCAAGAGACTGACGAATGCGGCCAATGCTATCGGCGCGGCGCAATTGGCCAGCCTGCAGGAGGTGCGTCAGCGCTCCCTGCTCCGCTTCGGCACGCATCCGCGCGTAGAGTGCCTCGGCCCGATCACGCTCGTCGCGCGGCAGCGCCGTGCGCACCGAAAGGTAGCCGACGATGTGCCCATCGCGCCGCACCGGCGTGGCGTTGGCGCGCACCCAGTAGTGGTCGCCGTTCTTGCGCCGGTTCTTGACGGCCGCCGTCCAGGGACGGCCGGAAGCCACCGTGGCCCACATGTCGCGAAAGGCCTCGGCCGGCATGTCGGGATGGCGAATGATGTTGTGCGGCTGGCCCAGCAGCTCCTGCTCCGTGAACCCGCTGACCTCGACGAAGGACGGATTGCAATAAACGATGCGGCCCTTGACATCCGTGACCGACACCAGGACCTGCTCGCTCTTCAGCCCAAACTCATGACCTGAAACCGGACCATTCACTCTCATGACTCACTCCTGCTTTGTGCATCGAAGGCAGGCGCCGGAATGCGCCTGCTCTTGCGTCTAGCTGCAAGTCTTGATGAGCGTCAATTCATATGTTTGATGGAAATCAACTTATCGGGCAAACCCGAGCACGCCGTTCGAAGTCCGTGATCTATTCCCGGCGGGCTCAACGCGCCTGGAGGTAAACCGCCGGCTCCGCCGAGAGGCCCTTCTTCACCTGCTGCGTGATCTCGTCCGCCAGCACCTCCTCGGCGCCGGCCTCCAGCGCATCCAGCGCGCGCTCCACGATGGCCTCGGGCGTCGATTTGGGCATGTCGATGCCATGCGTCAGATCGGTGTCCACGAAGCCCATGTGCAGGCTCAGCACCTGGGTGCCCTGTTCGCGCAGATCGTTGCGCAGACCGTTGGAGAGGCTCCAGACCGCGGCCTTTGACACCGCGTAGTTGGCCAGCGCCGGTCCGCTGATCCAGCTCGCCACCGAGGCCACGTTGAGGAACGCGCCGCCGCCGTTGCGGGCGAGCACGGGCGCAAAGGCTTGACTCACGCGCAGCACGCCCAGCACATTGGTCTCCAGATGGCGGCGCAGCGTCTCCTCGGCGTCTGCCGTCTTGAAGCTGCCCATGGCGGCGATGCCGGCATTGTTGATGACCAGGGTCACGTCGCCGGCAGCTTCTGCGGCGGCAGCGATGTCGGCCGGCGAATTCACGTCCAGGCGGATTGGCGTGACGCCGTCGAGCTTGACGCTGGAGGGGTCGCGTGCGCCGGCGTAAACCTTGCGGACGCCCCGGGCGAGCAGCGCCTTGGCAAAGGCCAGGCCGATGCCGCGGTTGGCGCCGGTGATGAGGACAGTGGCGTTCTTGAGTTTCATATTCAACCTTTCAGATGATGATCATCATATTTAAGAACAAGCAAAGATCGGCCGCCGGCACGGCGGCCTCAGCCGGAGACTTGGGAGGAAAGCAGGAATTTTCGAGTGCGGGTTAGCAGGGACTTGCCGGCCTGCCCGCCAAGCGTGCGCGCCAGTTGCAGCGCGCCGACCAGGGTCGCGGCAATCGCATCGGCCTCGGCGTTGTCGGCTCCCGCGGGCAAGGCGCCGCGCACGGCCTGGATCAGGGACAGCACGCGCAGTCGAGCTTCATCCCGCACGGCCTCGCCCTGACGCGGCATCTCGGAAGATAGCGCGGCCACGATACAGCCGCAGTCGATATTGTCGAGCTGCTCGTCACTCAAGTAGCCATTCACCAGGGCCGCAAACGGATTCTCGCCCCTTGCTTCCTGTGCGGCAATGTGCTCCGCCATCAGTCCGGTGCCAACGCGACCCGCGCGCTGCATGGCCTCGACCAGCATCTGTTCGCGCGACTCGAAATGAGCATAGAAGCCGCCGTGGGTGAGGCCGGCTTCCTTCATGATGTCGGCAACACCCACCCCGTGGTAGCCCGAACGCCGGATCGCGCGCGCAGCAGCTTCGACGATGCGCTCGTGGCTCAGTTCCTTGCGGCTGCGGGCAGTGCTCATGATGTTATAAATATTATTATCATCATATTATCTTGTCAAGCCGTGCGGCTCGACGAAAGCATGCCTACCAGCCCGACAGCGCGGGCGGCACGAGCAGCACCAAGGCCATCACGAGGTAGATCGCCTGCAGCGGCAGCATCCAGCGCACCCAGCGCGTGTAGCCGACTCCTGCCAGCGAGAGCACGCCCACGGTGATGGCAGAGGTCGGGATGATGGGCGTGCTCAGCTCGCCGAACTGGAAGGCCAGGATGGCCGTCTGGCGGCTCACCCCGACGAGGTCAGACAGCGGACCCATCAGGGGCATGGTCAGCGCCGCCTGCCCCGTGCCACTGTGGATGAAGAAGTTGATGACGGTCTGGATGCCGAACATCTTCTGCGCCGCCAGCATCGGGCTGCCCGACTGCACCCAGGGAGCCAGCGCGTGCAGCATGCTGTCTATGACATGGGCGTCGCGCATGAGCACCACCGTGCCCTTGGCCAGTGCGATGACCAAGGCCGTGCTCACGAGGTCGCGCGCACCACCCAGGAAGGCCGCCACCCATTCGTCCTGCTTCAGGCCACCGACAAGACCGGCCACGATGGCCATGGAGAGGAACAGGGCGGCGATCTCTTCGATGTACCAGCCCAAGCTCACCACGCCCACGATCATGCCCGCGAGCGACAACGCAAACACGATCAGCACGGCCTGCTGGCGGCCGGTCATGCGCTCGCCTGTGTCCGCGGCCTGCAGTTGCTCTCGCTTGACCTGGTCCATCTCGAAGGTCGAGCTGAGCTCGGGCCGGGCTCGGATGCGGGCAGCGTAGAACATCAGAAAGACGATGGTCACGGCCGTGAACAGGGCCCAGCACATGAAGCGATAGCCGAGGCCCGAGAACAGCGGCAGCCCGACGAGGCCCTGCGCCACGCCGACATTGAAGGGATTGAGAAAGGCCGTGGCGAAGCCGATCTGAGAGCCCACGAAGGGGATGGCCACGCCCACAACCGTGTCGTAGCGTAGGGCCAGCGCCATGGGGATGAAGATCAGCACGAAGGGGATGGCCTCCTCGGCCATGCCAAAGCTGGCGCCACCCAAAGAGAAGAGCGCGAGGAAAATCGGGATCAGCCCGGCACGGACAAGGGACGAGTGTTCGTGCGCGGCGGCCACCGAACGGATGAAGGCAGCGATCGCCTCGGTCTTGTGCAGCACGCCGAACACGCCGCCGACGATGAGCACGAAACCGATGATCAGTGCCGCCTCGACGAAGCCCTTGAGCGGGGCCACGAGCAAGGCCACCAACCCTTGGGGATGGGCATCGACGTAACGGAAGGTCGCGGGGTCGATCACCGCCTTGCCGTTCACCACGTGGGTGTCATAGTGGCCACCGGGCACGAACCAGGTGGCCAGGGCGATCAGGCCCAGCAAAGCGAACAGGAGGATGAAGGTATTGGGCAGGCGCCGGGTCTTGTTCTCGGTACTCATGGGCCCTCGGAGGATGATCGAATCGCCGGCGATGCTAGCTCGCGCGGACTCGCATCGGCCATGACCAGGGTGAGTGGCTGCGACGATTTGAGAGACAAGGAAGTGTCCAATGCTGCCGAAAACATCAAGAAGATCATCGACTCGATGACCGAGTCACTGTAAACGCTTACAATGACCACCTCGACGCTGCGCCACAGTCTTGCGCAGCGTTTTTTTTCGTGAGACTCCTCACGCGCCATGCGCGAAGAGTCGAATGAGCCCACGCACGCTGCTCTCGTGACCTGAAGACTGGCTCGTCGTTGTTGACGGTGCGGTCACGCTGACCCGTAGCGTGCTCACTCCTCTGCAGATGTCTTTCGATTCCCTGGGCCTGGCCGCCCCCCTTCTCAAGGCCATTGCCGACGCCGGCTACACCTCCCCCACCCCGATCCAAGCGCAGGCCATCCCCGCCGTCCTCCAGGGCGGTGACCTGCTGGCCGGCGCGCAGACCGGCACCGGCAAGACCGCCGGCTTCACCCTGCCCTTGCTGCACCGCCTGGCAGCCACGCCAGCGGTCAAGAACGCCCGCGGCAAGCACATGGTGCGCGCCCTGGTGCTCACTCCCACCCGCGAGCTGGCCGCCCAGGTCGAGGAGTCGGTGCAGACCTATGGCAAGTACCTCACGCTCAAGAGCATGGTCATGTTCGGCGGCGTGGGCATGCAGCCGCAGATCAACAAGCTGCGCGACGGCGTGGACATCCTCGTCGCCACGCCCGGGCGGCTGCTCGACCACGCGCAGCAAGGCACGCTGGACCTGTCCAAGGTCGAGGTCCTCGTGCTCGACGAAGCCGACCGAATGCTCGACATGGGCTTCATCCACGACATCAAGAAGGTGCTGGCTCTGCTGCCCGCGAAGAAGCAGAGCCTGCTCTTCTCGGCCACCTTCAGCGACGACATCAAGGCCTTGGCTGACCGCCTGCTCAACCAGCCGGCCCTGATCGAGGTGGCGCGCCGCAACCAGACCAATGACGCGATCGCGCAGAAGGTCCACCCGGTCGGTCGCGAGCGCAAGAAGGAACTGCTGGCTCACCTGATCAAGACCGGTGACTGGCACCAGGTGCTGGTCTTCACGCGTATGAAGCACGGCGCCAACCGCCTGTCCGACTATCTGAACGACCAGGGCATCAGTGCCATGGCGATCCACGGCAACAAGAGCCAGGGCGCCCGGACCAAGGCGCTGTCCGAGTTCAAGAGCGGTGACCTGCAGGTGCTGGTCGCCACCGACATCGCGGCCCGCGGCATCGACATTGACCAACTCCCGCACGTTGTGAACTTCGAGCTGCCCAATGTGTCGGAGGACTATGTGCACCGCATCGGCCGCACCGGCCGTGCGGGTGCCCTGGGCGAGGCCGTGAGTCTGGTCTGCGTGGACGAGAACGGCTTTCTGCGCGAGATCGAGAAGCTCATCAAACGCGAGATCCCCAAGGAGATCGTCCCCGGCTTCGAACCGCCCGCCGGCGAGAAGCCCGAGCCCATCGTGCTCGGCCGCATGGTGCTCAACCCCAATGGCAGCCGCGGCAAGGCGCCGGCCGGCGCAGGGCGCCCCGGTGTCGGCAGCGGCCATGGCCGTGGTGGACGGCCCGGTGGTGGTGGCCAACGCTCCAGCGAGCCGCGCCGCGACGGCGGTCGCCCTCAATCGCAGGGTCAAGGCCAGCATGCCCGCGGTGGCAACGGCCAGTCGCAGGCACCGCGCTCGTCGAACGGCCAGCCCGCACGCCAGGACGGCCGCCGCCCGGACAACCGCGGCCCGCGCCTGACGCAACCCAAGCGCTGAAGCACGACGTCGCCGCTATCGCTTGACGATACGGCTTCGCAGCCAGGCGGCGCAGGAGGCCTCGTCCGAATGGCCGGACGCGAGATCCAGCATTGCGATCACGCAGTCCGCGTCCGAGGCCCTCAGCTCGTAGCCGTTGAGCGCGAGGAAGAGTTCCGCGGCGACAAAGGCCGTGCGCAGGTTGCCGTCGACGAAGGGATGATGGCGCGCGATGTCGAACGCGTAGCCGGCGGCCAACTGCGCTGCGTCGGGTTCGGCGTTGTGGACGCGCTCGCGAGGCCTCTGCAGCGCCGACCCCAGCAAGCCTTCATCGCGCACACTGGGGGGCCCGCCGTGTTCCGCCAACTGTTCTTCATGAACCGCCTTCAGGACCGCCGCATCCAGCCAGACCCATTGGGCGATAGCGGCCCTCACTTGGCCAGCTCCCGCAGCACGTTGCGCCGGCGCTTCATGAGCTCCCGCGCGGCCTCCATCTGCGTTTCGAACTCTTTGCTGTAGGGCGTCAAGGTGATACCGCCGGCCACTTCCGTCAGGTACACCGTATCGCCCTTCCCCAGCTTCAGCTTCGCCAGCACGTCCTTGGGCAGGATCACGCCGACGGAGTTGCCGATCTGGGTGAGCTTCAAAGCTGACATGGCGGACTCCGAGCGTTATAACAGTTGTTATATTCTCCACGGAGAACCTGTCCAACGCCATGTCGGCGGCGGCGTTCCATGAAGACACAGCCCATCGTCCCCGCCGTGGTCGATTTCTCCGACCCTGCCGCGCCCATGGCGCCGGCCTACGGCGATATCTACCACGCACGCGCCGGGGCCTTTGCTCAGGCGCAACATGTCTTCCTGGGCGGCAACGGCCTGCCCACGCGGTGGCAGGGTCGCGAGCGATTTGTCGTGCTGGAGACCGGCTTCGGCCTAGGCAACAACTTCCTCGCGACGTGGGACGCCTGGCGCCAGGATCCGGCGCGCAGCGAGCGGCTGGTCTTCATCAGTGTGGAGAAGCATCCACTGCGCCTGGAGGACCTGGAGCGCGCCCATGCCAGCACGCCGGCGCCGGCGCTGGCTCGCCAGTTGATCGACGCTTGGCCGCCATTGACGCCCAATCTGCACGTACTCGATTTCGAGGGGGGCCGTGTCCGGCTGTTGCTCGCCCTGGGCGAGGCACACACTTGGCTCAAGCAGCTTGTAGCAAGCGCCGACGCCTTTTATCTCGACGGTTTTTCCCCAGCGAAGAACCCGGATCTCTGGGACGCCCACACGCTCAAGCTGCTCGCCCGCCTGGCAACACCTCAGGCGACTGCGGCCACCTGGAGCACATTGCCGGCCGTCCAAGATGGGCTTGCCGCGGCGGGCTTCTCCGTCGAGAAGGTGCGCGGCTTCGCCTTCAAAAGCCGCATGACGGTGGCGCGCTTCTCACCGCGGCACACGCTGCAGGTGCCAGTGGGCCGGCTGCCGCTGGCCGCCGCCGCGCGCGAGGCCATCGTCCTTGGCGCTGGCTTGGCGGGGGCGGCTTGCGCACGCGCCCTCGCACAACAAGGCCTGCGCGTCCAGGTGCTCGATGCTGCCGAAGGGGCGGCGCGCGGTGCCTCCGGCAACCCCATGGGCCTGTTCCATGGCAGCCTGCACGGTGTCGATGCGATCCATGCCCGCTTTAACCGGGCCGCCGCGCTCGCGATGGCTAACGCCCTGCCCTCACTGAGCAGCCTGCAGCGCGGCCTGCTGCGTCTGGAAACCGGCTTGACGCTGGCGCAGATGCAGGACCGCCTGCAGGCCCAAGCCCTGCCACCTACCTACGCACAGGCCCTCGGCGCCGCGGACGCAAGCGAACGAACCGGCTTGCCGCTCGAGCACCCCGCCTGGTTCTATCCGGGGGGCGGCGCGCTGAATCCGGCGGAACTCGTCGAGCAATGGCTGGACGGCATCCCCACCTGCTACGGGCAGCGCGTGGCCGGGCTGCGGCGCGAGGGCGAACTCTGGCACCTGCTCGATGGCGCAGGCGGCGTGCTCGCCCAGACACCGCTACTGGTGCTCGCGGCCGGGCACGAAAGCCGGTTCCTGCTGGCCAGTCATGCGCTGCCGATCGAGATCGAACGCGGCCAGCTGAGCCATGTTCCGATGCCCGGCCCCCGCATTCCGCTTGCCGGCAGTGGTTACGCAATCGACGACGGCAAGGGAGGCCTCTGGTGCGGTGCCACCCGAGCGCTCGGCGATCTGGACGCCGCGCTGCGCGCGGCCGACCACGAAGCCAATCTCGCTCAATGGTCCGCACTCTCGGGCCGATTCATCACTGCGCCCTTGGCGGGCCGCGTGGCCTGGCGCCTGCTCTCGCCCGACCGCCTGCCCCTGGTCGGCGGCCTGCCCGTGCCGGGCTTCGAAGGCCGCGGTGACCAGCCACGCCTGATCCCACGCCTGCCGGGCCTGGCCGTCTGCACGGCGCTGGCCTCGCGCGGCATCACCTGGGCGCTGCTCTGCGGCGAAATCGCGGCCTCGCTCGCCACCGGCGCGCCGTGCCCCGTCGAGGCCGACCTGCTCGATGCCGTCGATCCTGCGCGTTACGTTGTCCGCAATATCAGGAAATTCGCCCGAAGGTGACAAGTGCCCTGAGGCGGGCGGGCCATTGCCACACGCGATGCACCTCGCGCCCATGCTCTTCGTCTCACAAGCCCCTACCCGGGGCACTTTGCAGAACACCGGAGCGCGTGGCGTCGGGCGACGCATGATGACGGTGCAAGGCCTCGTGCTGGCGAACGCGCTGACCGGCTCAGCACTGGGCTATGTGGCGCTGTCGCGCATTGCCAGGGCCACGCCAAGACATGCACACGCACAGTCTGGCGGCCGAACGCGCTGCCTCCGACTGGTCGCGCAACATCAGCAACGGCGTGACGCGCACGAGCGCCGTCGCGGCCAGCGCAGATGCCAGCCTCGTGCAGTTCTTTGCTGCCACGGCCGCAGACTCTTCCCGGGCTTCAGGCGAGCTTCAAAAAAGCAGCTCGAGGAGCTGCTCGTCGAGCCGCAGGAGCGTGCAGCCTTCGAGAAGATCTCCACCGCGCGCAAGGCCTGCCTGAGCACAGGAGACGCCGTCATGGCGGTCAAGAAGGCCGGCAGCGCCATGACCGAGATCGTGGCCAGAGTGCAGCGGCTGACCGACATCATCGGCGAAATCACCGCCGCCACCCGAGAACAAAACGACGGCATCCACCAGATCAACGCCGCCGTGATCCAGCTCGACCAGATGACGCACCAGAACGCGGCGCTGGTCGAGGAATCCGCCGCGGCAGCCCAGAGCCTTTGCGAGCTGTCCCCGTCCCTGGCGCAGGCTGCAGCGACATTGCGCCTGAGCTGAGGACCCTATTTGCGGGCCAGGTCCGGCAGCCCATCATGCGGCCCTTGTTCGTGCCGGGGCATGTCGTCCCACCAGTTCTCCGGTCCGATGTCCTGGAGCCGCGAGGGATTCAGCGGATAGAAGATACGGCTGCCCTTGCGCGGCGCTTCGCCGCCGACGAGCAACAGCGCGTCCCGGTCGCCGTTGTTGATGAAGCAATGGCAGATGCCTGTGCCAGCGGGAAAGGCGGCGAGATCGCCCGGCGCCATGCGGTGCAGGTGGCCGTCTACCCAAGCATCGACTTCACCCTCCAGCACATAGACGAACTCCTCCTCGTTTTCCTCGGCATGCGGCCAGGATGAACGGCGCCCCGGCGGCAGACGCTGCAGGTTGATGCCAATGCGCTCGAGGCCCGCCAGCTTTCCCAGGCGGCGCACGGGTCCCATGGGTTCGGTGCTTTGGGGATAGACGTGCGTGCGTTCCTCGGCCTCGTCGGTCGAGCGGATGAAGGTCGGGCGTTCGCTCATGTCTTGCTCCTCAGGCAGCAGCGCATTTGCGGATGGTGTCCCAGGTTCGCGTGGTGACCTCGGTGCCGAAGGCGTCCTCGATCAGTTTCATGAACACGGGGCCCTTCTCGCTGGGCAGATAGGCCGTGTAGGCCTCGCGGCCGCGCAGGCAGAACACGCTGGCGTTGTCGGCCGCCAGTGGCAGCACCACCTTCGGCTCGCGCACCTCGCGCAGAAAGCTGACCACGCGCTTGGCTTCGACCGGAATGCCGTGCTCGGTGTAGGGGTCGGTCGCGAGCAACGCCTCGAGCGACGTGACCGAACGCGCAATCGTGCGGAAGACGCGATCGAGCCCTTGCTCCATGCCTTGTTCGGCCAGCAGCTCGACTTGGGCATCCGTCTGCAGCACGGTATCGAAGACAACGTTGCCGCTCGACAGCAAGGTCTTCACATTGGAGAAGCCCACCCCCTCGAAGCAACGCTTGAGCTCGGGCATCTTGCAATTGAGCGGGCTCACGCCGCGCAGAAAAGCAACGTAGCGGGGCATCGGCAAACTCCGTTCTCAGGCCTGCAGCCGGCCCGTGAACACAAGCGGATCAAAAGCTCAGCGTCTTCACGCCGGCGCTCGTACCAAGCAGGCACACGGCCGCCTTGTTGCGGGCGAACACCCCCACGGTCACCACGCCGGGCCAGGCGCTGACCTCGGCCTCGAAGCCGACAGGATCGTTGATGGCTAGGCCGCGCACGTCGAGGATATGGCAGCCGTTATCGGTTACGCAGCCGGCGCGCAGCTGGGCGTCTCCGCCCATGGCGGTGAAGCGGCGCGCGATCTGGGCCGCGGCCATGGGGATGACCTCGACCGGCAAAGGGAACCTGCCGAGCACGTTCACGAGCTTGGATTCGTCGGCGATGCAGATGAACTGCGCCGCAAGATCGGCCACGATCTTCTCGCGCGTGAGCGCGGCGCCACCGCCTTTGATCATGTGGCCGGCGTGGTCGATTTCATCGGCACCGTCGATGTAGACGGGCAGCGATTCGACCTGCGAGGCCTCGAAGATGCGAATGCCCAGTGCCTTCATGCGCTCGGTCGAGCGCACCGAGCTGGACACGGCACCTTCGATCGCGATGCCACTGGCGGCCAGTGCATCGATGAACTTGTCCACCGTAGATCCGGTGCCCACGCCGACGATGCTGCCGGGTGTGACGTAGTGAAGAGCGGCCTGGCCGACCAAGGCCTTGAGTTCGTCTTGATTCATGAATTCCTCAGCCCCTACGGGCTTTCACGGCCGCGGCCAGTTCGCGCAGCAGGGGCTCGGTCTGGCTCCAGCCAAGGCAGGCGTCGGTGATGGACACGCCGGGCTTGAGCTGCGACTTGCTCTGGCCTTCGGCCAGGTCCTGACGCCCCGGCTGGAGATGGCTTTCGATCATGACGCCCGTGATGCGGCGATCACCGCCGGCGATCTGCATGGCCACGTCCTGGCCGACATCGATCTGGCGCTCGTACTGCTTGCTGGAATTGGCGTGGGAGAAATCGATCATCACCTGCTCGCGCAGCCCGCTCTTGGCCAGCGCCTCGCAGGCCTGCTGCACCGAGGCGGCGTCATAATTGGGCGTCTTGCCGCCGCGCAGGATGATGTGGCAGTCGACGTTGCCGCGCGTCTCGAAGATCGCCGCAGCACCCATCTTGGTCATGCCCATGAAGGCATGGCTGGCCTGGGCTGCGAGCACCGCATCGCTGGCCACCTTGATTCCACCATCGGTCCCGTTCTTGAAGCCCACCGGGCAGGACAGGCCGGAGGCGAGCTGGCGGTGGCTCTGGCTCTCGGTCGTGCGCGCGCCGATGGCGCCCCAGGTGATCAGGTCGGCGATGTACTGCGGCGAGAGCAGGTCCAGGAACTCGGTTCCGGCGGGCAGGCCCAGACCGTTCACCTCAAGCAGCAGCTGACGCGCCAGGCGCAGGCCCTCGTTCATGTGAAAGCTGCCGTCCAGGCGCGGGTCGTTGATATAGCCCTTCCAGCCCACGGTCGTGCGCGGCTTTTCGAAGTAGACGCGCATGATGACGAGCAGCTCGCCGCGCAGTTCGTGCGCCGCGCCCTTGAGCAGCCGAGCGTAGTCCATGGCCTGCTCGTGATCGTGGATGGAGCAAGGCCCAACGACGACGATCAAGCGGTCGTCGCGCCCCTGCAGAATGGCCGAGGTCTCGCGGCGCGCGCGCTCGACCAGGTCCAGCGTGGCATCGCTCGCGGGCATCTCGTCGAGCAGCAGGGCCGGCGAGATCAGGGGGCGCACGGCGCCAATCCGGGTGTCGTCCGTGCGGGTGCTGTCGTGGGTGCTGTCTCGCGAGCCGACTTCGCGGTCGTGTGAGGGGTCGTCCAGGGGCTTCATGAGGGCGCAGTCTCCAGGTGAGACCGCGGATTATCTAACGCCTTGCCCCGGCAGACAGCGCGACGGCCAAGGCAGCCACCACGAAGCCCGCCAGCCCCAGCGGCGCCAGGTACTCGCCCAGCAGCGCGAAGCCCATCAAGGCCGAGACTCCGGGGATCATGAAGAAGAGCCTCGCCACACCGCTGGCCTGTCCACGCCGAATGAGCACGAACATCAGGCTGAACGCGCCGATCGCGTTGACCAGGACCATCCACAGCACGGATCCGACGAGTTCGATGTCCCATTGCAGCTCGAAGTGCTCGATGACACCGGCCAGCGGCAACATCATCAATGCGGCCACGCCGATCTGCACGCTGGCGCCGCTACGCAGGTCCATGTCGGCGCAAAAGCGCTTCTGATAAAGCGTGCCAGCCACGAGGCCGAGCAGCCCCAGCAACGCCGCCGCGTATGCGGCCTGCGTTGCGCCGTGCATCGGACGGCTCACAACCACCAGGCCCACGCCGAGCACGCCGCCCAGCAAGCCCCAGGCCTGGCCACGGCTCATGCGCTCAGCCAGCCACAGATGCGCGCCCAGCGCCGCGGCCAGAGGCATCAAGCCAACCATCAACGCAGCAATCCCCGCCGGGAGCCCGAGATGGATCGCCTCGTAGACGCCCACGAAGTGCAAGCCCTGGATCAGCGCACCCACCACGGCCAGGTGGGCCCAGGTCTGCCAGCGCCGGGGCCAGGGAGCGCCGGTGGCCAGGGCCACGATCAGTAGCAGCACGGCGGCCAGCCCGAACCGCAGGCTCAGGAGTGTCAGCGGCCCGGCATGAGCCAGGCCCAACTTGCCGGCGGGATAGCCGCTGCTCCAAAGCAGCACGAAGAGCAGGGGCAGGCTCGCCGGCGGTAGGGCCGGGGCTGCAGGGCTCGCGACGGGGCGGATGAGCGTGTTCATGGTGGGCCAGATTCTGGAATTGACCCTCTTCCGACACAATCCATCAGAATCTTGACGCAGTGTTTCCGAATCGAGAACGCCATGGGACGACTTGAAGACCTCCTCGCCTTCGCCCGCGTTGTAGACGCTCGCAGCTTCTCGGGTGCTGCGCGCAAGCTCGGCAGCAGCAAGTCCATGCTCAGCAAGCAGGTGGCCCGGCTCGAGGGCGAGCTGGGCGCGCGGCTGCTTCACCGCACCACACGCTCCATCAGTGCCACCGCCGAAGGGCAGCGCGTGCACGAGCGCGCGCTTCGGCTGCTTGAGGACGCGCAAGCGCTTGAGGACGAGCTGGCGCACCACGGCGAGCCCAGCGGCGTGCTACGGCTCTCGGTGTCCACTGCCTTCGGCAACCTGCAGGCCACGCGCTTGCTGACCGGCTTCTGTGCACGTCACCCGCGGGTGCACGTCGTCCTAGGACTCAACGACCGCTATGTGGACCTGGCCGAAGAAAGCTTCGACATGGTGCTGCGCCTGACCTCGCAGCCCAGCCCCGGCCTCGTCGCACGCAAGCTGGCGGACGTTCGCTACCTGCCCTGCGCTTCGCCAGCCTATCTGACCGAGCATGGCCGGCCGCGCAAGCCGGCCGATCTGGAGCGACATCGCTGCCTGCGCTTCGGCCAGCTGCACTCGCCCGAGCCCTGGTGCTTTCGCCATGCGAGCCTCGGCGAGGCGCAGGTGCAGGCCAGCGGCTCGCTGCGCTTGGAGAGCGGCCTCACCGCCAACAGCAGCGAATCGCTGCGCGTGGCGGCCCTGGCCGGCATGGGCATCGCTGTGCTGCCCACCTATGCGGTCGGCGACGATCTGCGCGAAGGCCGGCTCGTGCCGGTGCTGCCGAACTGGCAGCCGCTGGGCGGCAATGCCAACGCCCACACGCTCTACGCCGGTTACCTGCCCAGCCGCCAGCCGAGCCCCAAGGTGCGCGCCCTGATCGATCATCTGCTGGTCGAACTCGGCACGGTCCCGCCCTGGGATCGTGGGCTCAAGCTGCGTTAGCCGCGCCTGCCCGCTTGAGCAGCTCGCCCCTGCAAGCGCCGACCATCCGGACGACGGATCAAGTCTCCTGCAGGCCCTGCGTCGCCTTGAGCGCCTGCGCCAGGCCCTGCTCGATGGCATCCAGCGCGGCGCGTTGCGACTCGTGTAGCCGGCCTTCAGCCCTCCACGCGCTGGCCTGTTCCAAGGCAGCTTGCAGCGGCTTGCTCACCTCCTCCTGGAGCAGCCGGCCGCGAGCGGCCTCACGCCGGGCATCGGCCAGCATGCGGTCGTACTCCAGCTGGCGCTGCTTGTGCAGGCGCAGCCAGCGCATGAAGTTGCGTACCCGCAGGCGCATGAGGTCGGGGTCGATGGGCTTGGCGACGAAGTCCACGGCGCCGACGTCGAAGCCGCGCCGCTTCGACGCATCGTCGTCGAGCGCCGTCACGAAGATCACCGGAATCGCGTCGCCTTGCGGCAGCTCGCGCAGTCGGCGCGCGACTTCGTAACCGTCCATGCCGGGCATCATCACGTCGAGCAACACGAGATCAGGGACATCAGGCCCGGCACAGATCTTCAAGGCCTTCTCGCCGCTGTCCGCCACCTTGACCCGGTACTCGTCGGCGAAGAGGTCGACGATCAGCCGCAGGTTGTCGGGCGTATCGTCCACAACCAGCAGCACCGGTTTCTCGGCCGCGGGTGAACTGGCCTCAGCGGGCGTCGCCCCAAAGCCTATCGAGGGAACGACGCCACGACGCACCGCACCCAGGATCTTGTCCTCCAGGCGCCGCAAGGTGTAGGGCTTGACCAGGAGATCCGATACGCCGCTCATCACGGCCTGCTCGACCAGGCTGCGATCCACGTCGGCTGTGACCAGCACAAGCGGCATCTGGGTCAATTGTGGGTCGCCGCGCATGGCCTTGAGCAGGGCCAGGCCGTCCATGTCGGGCATGTCCCATTCGGAGAGCACCAGATCGGGCCGGCGCAGCCGCGCCATCGGCAAGGCCTCCTCGCCGTTCGCGGCCGCGTGGATCGTGCCGACCGAGAGGCCGCGCAGCAGATGCAGAGTCTGGTAGCGCGCGCTCACGGCCGGATTGACCACAAGCACCTGCAGGCGGGACATTTCTTCGGTCTTCATGGTCGCTCCGCAATCCATTCAAGGCGCTCCTGCTCCGCGTGCAGGTCCGCTTCGCTATCGGCGTACTCGGCCGCAATGGCGCGAAAGCGCTCGTGAATGGCGAGAAAGGCGTCTGCGATGTCGGGATCGAAATGCTTGCCACGGCACTCCGCAATGATGGCGACCGCTTGTTCATGCGTCATGGCGGCCTTGTAGACGCGGCGGCTGATCAGCGCGTCGTAGACGTCGGCCAGGGCCATCAGGCGCGCCGAGAGCGGAATCTCCTCGCCTGCCAGGGCCCGCGGATAGCCGCTGCCATCCCATTTCTCCTGGTGCGAGAAGGCGATTTCCTTGGCCATGGCCAGAAAGGGCACGCTGCGGCCAATGCGTGCCTCGGCATGCTCGATGGCGCTGCGCCCCAAGGTCGTGTGCGACTTCATGACCTCGAATTCCTCCGGCGTGAGCCGGCCGGGCTTGAGCAAAATGCGGTCCGGGATTCCGACCTTGCCAATGTCGTGCAGCGGCGCGGACTTGTAGAGCAGATCCAGCATGGCGTCGTCGTTCAGCGTCCCCTTGAAGCGGGGATGGCTGCGTAAAGACTCGGCCAGCGCGCGCACATAGCGCTGGGTCCGCAGGATGTGGTTGCCCGTCTCGTTGTCGCGCGTCTCGGCCAGCGAGGACAGCATGACGATGGTCGCGTCCTGCACGTCGCGAACCTCCTGCGTGCGCCGCGCCACCTCCTGTTCGAGATAGGCGCTCTTGTCGCGCAGGAAGTCGGCAGCAGCCTTCAGCGCGAGCTGGCCGCGCACCCGCGCGAGCACGATGGGAGGCGAAATCGGCTTGGTGATGTAGTCCACCGCCCCCAAGCCCAGGCCCATCTCCTCGTCAGCCTCCTCGTTCATGGCGGTCAGGAAGATCACCGGGATGTCGCGCGTGCGGGGATCGGCCTTGAGTGCTACGCAGACGGCATAGCCGTCCATCTCCGGCATCATGATGTCGAGCAAGATCAAGTCGGGTGGTTTGTCCGAGGCCGCGATCTTCAGGGCGCGCGCACCGCTGGCCGCCACCTTCACCTGATAGAAGTCCTGCAGCAGGGCGCTCATGAGCGAGAGATTTTCCGGCGTGTCGTCGACGACCAGGACCGATTGCTTCCGGTTTTCGTTCATGGTGCTTTCTCCCTAGGCATTCAAGGTCTCGAGCGCCGCCTCGAAATCGAATCGCTGCACGGCGTCGCGCAGAACTGCAAAGCGCCCGCTGAGTGCGGCGGCAAGCAGGCCTGCGTGCTCGGAGAGCAGGCGCTCTGCGGCGGCGTCGTCATCTGCGAGCAAGGCGCGCAGCCTGCCGAGCACCGCGGCCTGTTCGGCGGGATCGGCGGGCACCGCGAGCTGCTCGGTTTCCGGCGGCAGTGCAGCGGCGATTGCAGCGATGCGCGCCGCGAGCTCCTCCTCCAGCGAACAGATCAAGGCCTCCACGCTGTCGGACTTCGCGTGCAGGGCCGCCTCCAGCGCCTTGGCTCGCTTCTGCACTTCGTCCGCGCCGACTTGGCCGGCCAGGCCCTTGAGCGTATGTGCCTCGCGCTCTGCCGTAGGCTCGTCGGCCGCCGCCAGTGCCTGCCGGATGCGCTGCGGCATGTCGGCTTGGCCCTTCACGAATCCGCGTAGCAGGGCCAGGTAGCGTTCAGGCTTTCCGAGCACGCGGCGCAGGCCCGCGGCCATGTCGAGCCCGTCAATGTAAGCCGGCAACTGCGCGTCGACTCGCGTGTCTACTCGCGCGTCGCCCTCGGCTGCGGCCACCGCCTCGCGCTCGCCCGGCTTCACCCAGCGCAGCAACGCCCGCCACAGCTCCTCCGGCTCGATGGGTTTGGAAACGAAGCCGTTCATGCCCGCTTCCAGGCAGCGCTGGCGGTCAGCCTCCATCGCGTTCGCGGTCATGGCAACAATGGGCAAGGTGGCCAGTGAGGGATCGCGCCGCAGGGTCCGCGTGGCATCAATGCCGTCGAGCACGGGCATTTGCATGTCCATCAGCACGATGTCATAGGGCTTGGCGCGCGCCATCTCGACGGCCTGCTGACCATCGTGCGCCACATCCACGCGCAGTCCAGCGTCCCTCAGCAACTCGGTCGCCACCTGGCGGTTGAGCTCGTTGTCCTCCGCGAGCAGGACGCGCGCGCCGCGCAGTGCTGCTAGCTCCGCCTCTGCCATGCCGCTCTGGACTTCCACCACCAGATCCTCGCCATGACCCAGGCGCGCGGTAAACCAAAAGGTCGAGCCCTTGCCGGGCTCGCTCTCTACGCCCACCTCTCCGCCCATCAACTCGGCCAGGTTCTTGGAGATGGCCAGGCCCAGGCCCGTGCCACCGTACTTGCGCGTCGTCGAGGCATCGGCCTGACTAAAGCTCTGGAAGAGGCGCTGCTGCTGTTCGGGCGACAGGCCGATGCCCGTGTCACGCACGGCAAAGCGCAGCAGCGCCTTGTCATCGCTGAGCTCCAGCAGTCGCACGCTGACCTCGATTTGCCCTGCTTCGGTGAACTTGATCGCGTTGCTGACGTAGTTAATGAGGATCTGGCCCAGGCGCAGCGAGTCTCCGATCAGGACGCGCGGCACATCCGCGCCCACGTCGAACATGAGCGTCAGCCCTTTGGCCGCTATCTTGTCGGCATGCAGACTGGCCAGATGGTCGAGCACCTGGTCGAGCCGGAACACGCGCTCCTCCACGCCGAGCTTACCGGCCTCGATCTTGGAGAAGTCCAAGATGTCGTTGATGATGCCCAGGAGGTGCTGGCCCGAGAGGTGGATCTTCTGCAGATAGTCGCGCTGGCGCGGATCAAGATCGGTCTTGAGCGCGAGATAGCCCATGCCGATGATGGCGTTGAGCGGCGTGCGGATCTCGTGGCTCATATTGGCGAGGAAGTCGGCCTTGGTGCGTGCGGCGCCCTCGGCCAATTCCTTGGCGCGGCGCATCTGGCTCTCGGCCGCCTTGAGCTTGTCGATGTTCACGACCCAGCCCAGGATGGCCTGCTCGCCCTCGAATTCCGTGCGCAAAAAGGTCGCCATCAGGTGATGCGGCTGGTTGTCCGGGCCGTAGAGCTGCAGCTCCATGTCCTGCACGAGGCCGTCCTGAGTGAGCCGCTCGAGCATCAGCTCGCGAGCGCCCTCGTCCACGAAGACATCGCGGCTGAGCCGCTCCTTCATGCGCACCAACTGGCGAATGCGCCGATTGGCAAAGCGAAACACCCCATCCACCGTGATGGCGACGCCCACGGGCGCCGTGTCCAGCACATTCTGCAGGCGCTCGCGCTCCTTCTGCAGCTCGGCCGTCCTGCTCACGACCTTGGACTCCAGCTCGGTCGTAGCCTCGTGCAGCATGTGCCGCATACCCTCCTGAGCCTCGGCGAGCTGGCGCACTTCCGCCCACTGTGTCGGCACCTCGACGGGCCGCTCAAGGTCCAGAGCACCGATGCGCCGGCTCTCCGCGCCGAGTCGCTCCAGTGGGCGAACGAACTCTCGCGCGATTCCCAGCGCCAGTGCCGCGCCGGCCCCCAACGAGGCCAGGGCAAGCAGCAGAAGTAAGGCCAGATCGCCCGGCTTGCTCGGGATGAAGTCGCTCTCCGGCGCGGCCACCAACAGCCAGACCGGATTGCCCTTGCCCACGGTGCTGCGCTGAACCAGGCTGTACCAGGCCGATCCCAGCCTTCCCGATCGCACGAGCAGGGATTCGGGCTCGCCGGCCTCGCGCCAACGCTGCAGACCGATGCTGAGTTGCGGCAGGTCCAGGCCGTCGAGCGGCTTGAGTACGTTCGCCCGCACCTCGGATTCGCCCGTGAACCGCGGATCACGTGGCAAGGCGATGACGCGGCCATCGTGATGAACGACAGCCGCCATGCCGATGCTGCCCGCGGCCACGTGGGTCGTGAAACGCGAGAGATCCATCAAGCGCACGTCGTGGCTCACCACGAAGCGCCGGCCATCCGGTGCCGTCCAACGCGCCGAGACAGTCACGCCGGGCTCCTGCGTGGTGAAGAAGATGTAGGGCTCCGTCCAGGCCATCGCCTGCTCGTCCTTCAAGGCCAAAGCGCCCTTGAACCAAGGGCGAGTGCGTGCGTCGTAGGGCACGTCCCGGGTGTCGTCCTTGATGAGGCGGCGGTTCTTGTCCCAGTACATCCAACGTGTTCGGGAGCCCCAGCGGGTCGGGTCGCTGATGCGATTGACCCAGGTGCCGTCGTCCATGTGCAGCAGGAAGATCTCGCGGCCCGTCTCGTCGGCCATCTGCACGGAGCTGATCTCGGGATCACTGGCAATGACGGCGAAGAAAAAATCGTTGAAACGCGTCAGGTCGTCCAGGCTCAAAAGGCCGAAGCGACCCCATGAAACGCTCGTGCGCGCCGTGGACTCCACGCTCTTGACCAGTTGGAGCACGCGTGCGTCGAGCTCGCCGGCCACCTGGCTCATCTGGGCGCTTGCCAGGGCCTCAACCGAGGGGGCGACGATCCAGCGAATGGCGCAGAGCGAGAAGACCAGCAACACACCGGCCGTAAGCACTGTGATCCGGCTCACCAGGGCGCGCCGAATCGAGATTGCCCCGCCCTTTCCCATGCCCAGCAAAGCCACGGCCTTCCTCCGCTAGTGGCAGCGGCGCCAGACTATCACGCATGTGTTTGCATTGACATGCATCAGCGAGATGTAACTTTCACAAGGCGAAAGCAGGAAAAAGCGCGATGCGACAATCTTGCCCCATGCCCCTGATCCCCTACGCCCTGACCCGCCCCTTCCTGTTCGGCCTCGATCCCGAGCACGCCCATGATTTGACCTTGGGCGCCATCGCCCGCTTGCAGAACTCGCCGGCCCAATGTGCATGGGCTCAAGCTCGCATCGAGGATCCGGTCATCGTGGCCGGCCTCCAGTTCCCCAACCGCATCGGCCTGGCCGCCGGCCTGGACAAGAACGGTCGCTGCATCGACGGCCTGGGCGCCATGGGCTTCGGTTTCATCGAGGTCGGCACGGTGACGCCGAAGGGCCAGCCCGGCAACGAGAAGCCGCGCATGTTCCGCCTTCCGCAGGCCGAAGCGCTGATCAACCGCCTGGGCTTCAACAATGAAGGGCTGGAGGCTTTCATCGCCAACGTCAAGCGCGCCTACAGCTTTCACAAGTCTGGCGGCAAGATCGGCCTGAATATCGGCAAGAACGCAGTCACGCCGATCGAGAACGCGGTGGACGACTACCTGATCGGGCTGGACGGTGTGTTCCCGCATGCCGACTACATCACCGTCAACATCTCGAGCCCCAACACCAAGAACCTGCGCGCGCTGCAGAGCGACGAGGCGCTGGACGCCTTGCTCTCGCGCCTCCAGCAGCGCAAGCTCTCGCTGGAGCACGAGAGCGGTCGCCGCGTGCCGATGTTCGTCAAGATCGCGCCGGACCTGGAGGAAGACCAGGTCGAGGTGATCGCGCAAACGCTCACGAAGAACGGCATCGACGGCGTGATCGCGACCAACACGACCATCTCTCGCGTGGCCGTGAAGGGCCTGCCGCATGCCGACGAAACGGGCGGCCTCTCAGGTCGGCCGGTGTTCGAGGCCAGCAACCGCGTGGTTCGCCTGCTGCGTGCGGCGCTGCCGGCAGGCTATCCAATCATCGGCGTGGGTGGCGTGATGAGTGGCGCCGATGCGCGCGCCAAACTCGACGCGGGCGCGGACCTCGTGCAGATCTACACGGGCCTGATCTACAAGGGTCCGGCGCTGGTGTGCGAGTGCGCGGGCGCGATGCGAAGGCGCTGAGCAAGGTCTGTTCGCAGGCGCTTCACGTTGAAGGCATCAGTTGGGCTCGTCAACTTCGCCGGAAAAGCCGGCGTTGGCCAAGGCAGGTGCCGGGCCTTCCGGACCGTCTACGTCAATGGAGCGTCTGCTGTGAGGACGATGAAGAACACGCTGCACCTCTGTGCCACTGGCATGCTGCTGGCGATCACGGCCCTGCTGCCGATGGCGGCCCATGCCGAGCGCCCCGGCCTTCACCCCGCCTACCTGGATTCGCTGACCGACCTGCGGGATGCGCACTGAAACCTCGAACACCGTCCGGGCGACGCCGCCGTCAGCGGCGATGAAGCGGCGATGAAGCGGCCATGAATCGGCCATGAACCGGCCATGAGGGTCAGCGGCCACGAGGCGGCCATGAGGCGGCCATGAGGACGCGGCCATCGATGAAGATCGACACCGCGATCGCAGAGGTGAAGCAGGCTGCCCTCGAGGGCGAGAAGAACCTCAAGAACCATCCGCCCGAGGCTGCTCGCGCTGACCACCCAGGCCACCCAGGACACCTCCACCTTGCCATGGAGCTGCTGCGCAGGGCCCAACATGACCTGGCGCAGGAGGAAGACAATGCCCAGTCGCGCGGCCCGAGGCAGCGCTCACTGAAACATGTGGAGCGCGCGATCCATTTCACCGAGCGCGCCATTCAAGACCTGCGGCAGGGCCGCTGATCCGGCCTGAACGAAAGCTACCGACGATGGGGATCGAAATCGAACGCAAGTTCCTCGTCGACGGCGAGGACTGGAAGCGCGGCGTCACACCGCAGCTCCTGAGCCAGGGCTACCTCAACCGCGACAAGCAACGCACCGTGCGGGTGCGCGTTGCCGGTGACGCGGCCTGGCTCACCATCAAGGGCGAGTCCAGCGGTGCAACACGCGCCGAATTTGAATACGCCATTCCCTTGGCCGATGCCATGCAACTGCTGTCGATATGCGACGGCCCGCGTATCGAGAAGTACCGCTGGCGCGTCCCGCACGGCGGCCTGGTGTGGGAGGTGGACGAGTTCCTCGGCGAGAACGCCGGGCTCGTGGTGGCCGAGGTCGAACTGGTCTCCGAGGATCAGGCCTTCGACAAACCGAGCTGGGCGGGCGCCGAGGTGACGGATGACCCGCGCTACTTCAACTCCAGCCTCGCAAGCCGCCCATATCTGAGCTGGTAAGCCGGCTCACGCAATTCAAATCACGCAGTGCTTGACATCGCTCTGGCACCATGGTGTACTAGTGTCACCATACACGTTGACATCAATACACCGTGTCAGAAGCCACCGTTTTCAACATCAACCCCGGCTCGCCCGAGCCGATCTACCGCCAGCTGATGGAACAGCTGCGCCGCCGTGTCGCGAGCGGCCAGTTGGCCGCAGGCGATGAGATCCCCTCGGTGCGCGAGCTGGCCCTGGCCCTGGCAGTCAACCCGATGACGGTCTCCAAGGCCTTCAGCTTGCTGGAGGCCGAGGGCCTGCTCGAGCGCCGCCGCGGCCTGTCCATGGTCGTCGCGGCCCAGCACCGCAAAGCCCGCTCGCAGGCCGAGCGGGCTGCCCTGCTGCGGCCCGCGCTCGTGCAGGCCGCCGAGGCCGCCCGCCAACTCGAGGTCGAAGCGAAAGATGCCGTCGACCTGTTCCGCAAGATCCTTCAAGGGGAAACACGATGAACATCTCCGCGCTCAACCCTTCCGCTGTCCAAGGCCTCTCGCTTGCCAGCTCGCAGCTCGAACCGGCGGCCTCGGTGCAACTGAGTTCGCTGCAGCTCGCCTACGGCGGCAAGCCGGTGCTCGATCGCCTGGACTGGCAGCTCCTGCCCGGTCAGGTGGTGGGCTTGCTGGGCCGCAACGGGGTGGGCAAGACCACACTACTGGAGAGCCTGCTGGGCCTGCGGGAAATCGAAGATGGCCGGATCGACCTCTTCGGCCAACCCCTGGCGCAGATGGATGACGCCATGCGCGCCCGTATTGGCTTCGTGCCGCAGCAGTCGCAGCTCTTCGGCTGGCTCACACCGCGCCAGCTGCTGGCCTACTTCAAGAGCTTCTATCCGAAGTGGAACCAAGCCAAAGTGGACGGCCTGATGTCGCGCTGGGAGATCCCTGCGGACCAGTTGATCAGCAAGCTCAGCGGCGGCCAGCAGCAGCGCCTCTCGATCGTGCGCGCCCTGGCACCCGAGCCGGATCTGCTGGTGCTGGACGAGCCGGTATCGAGCCTGGACCCGATCGGTCGACGCGACTTCCTGCGCGAGCTCGTAGAGCAGGTGCTGGATCGCGGCACGACGGTGGTGTTCTCCACCCACATTCTCAGCGACCTGGAGCGCGTGGCGTTCAATGTCGCCTTCATGGCGCGCGGCAAGATTTCCTTGCAGGCACCGCTGTCGGATCTGATGGACAGCGGCCGGCGCATCACCGGGCTGGTGTCGCGGGTGGACGCCCATGTGCGCGCGCACGGGCTGCAGGTGCTTTCACGGCGCGCGCTCGATGGCGGCCAGGTGGCCGTACTGGCGACCGGTGAGCATGGGCTGATGCCAGAAGGCCTGGTCAGCGATTCGCTGAACCTGGAAGACCTGTTTGCGGAGCTTACGCAATGAGCGCCGCCCTCGCCTTCTCGGGCCTGAGCCCGGCACGCGCCGCCTGGCAGTCCTACGCCAACACCATGCGTTGGTGGAGTTGGTGCCTGATCGCGCTGCTGCTGCTGGGCGTGCCGGCCCTGGGCCTCTTCCAGAGCCTGGACTTCGCGTTTGGCATTTTCGTCGGCATCACGCCCATCTGTGCGCTCGCACTGTGGGGCCAGTTGGTGGCCAACACGCTGCATCAGAACCATCCGACCCTGGCACGCCTGGTGCCGCACCAGCCGAGGCGACTCAGGATGAACCTCGTCCTGATCTTCCTGGCTGCGGCCGGGGCCGCCCAGTGGCTAGCGCAGTTCACCCCGATTCAGAGCGCCGGCGTCTGGATCGCGCTGAGCCTGATCTTCGTGGCCGCGGCGATACGCCAGCCCCTTCTGTGGTCCACCACCGCCGTGATGGGCTTTGCGCCCTTGGTGCCGAATTACCTGCCAGCGCCTGCTTGGCAAGCCATCGTGCATGCCTTCGCTGCACTGAACACGACGATCGGCTTCCTGTGCCTGCTCGCCGCCGGTTCGGGCTTCCTGGCCTCGCTCGTGCATGACGGCGGCACGGCCCATCGCGCCTTCTACGACCGCCTGCAGAAGCGCCGCCGCGATCTCAAGTCGGCTATGGAAGGCGATGCCGTCCAATCCGGATCCGGCTGGTTCTGGACCTGCTCGCAGAGCGGCTACCGCAAGGCATTCGACAAGCTCTTGGCCCGCGCCGCCGACGGCCGCGCAGGCTTCGGCCGCGAGATGCTCGCCCTGGGGCCGCAGGCCCATCTGACCGCCACCGCGATGGGCCTCATCGTGCTCTTCGTCATCATGACGATCGTGCTGAGCTTCCTGTGGATGGGCGGCGTCTTCGACCACCCGCAAGCCGGTGCCGGCGTGGCCAACTCGATGTTTGGCCTGCTCGGCACCCTGATGGGGGGCATCTCGCAGCTGCACGGTAGCATCGTCAGGCGCCACCAGGAGGAATGCCTCGTTGCCCTGCTTCCCGGCGTGCCGCGCGGCCAGGCTTTCAATCGCCAGCTGGGCCGAGCCCTGATGCGCCACTTCTTCCTGCTTTGGGGCGGCGGCTCGCTGTTGATGGGCCTGGCCCTGTGCTGGATTCCGGGCACGAGCTCGGCGATTCTGGCCTTCCCCGTGGTCTTGGTCGGTGGCGGCCTTGTGCTGCTGCGCGACTGGTCGCGTGCCGGTCCGTTCAAGGGCTGGCTGGCTGTCCTGTTCTACCTGCCGCTCGCGCTGGCCGCTGCCGGCTCGCGCGTGGCACTCGAAGAGAGCTGGCTTGGCACGGGCAGCTTCCTCGCGCTGGCGGCGCTGATCCTCGCACCGCTTTATGTCTGGCGCTGGCGCGTGATGATGCGCGCGCCGATGGCGTGGCCTGCGGCTCGCCGATAAGAAAAAGGGCCGGTCAGTGACCGGCCTTTCTCATCGCATCGCGCGAACGCCGTTCAAGCGAAATTGGCTTCCGCGAAGGACCAGTTCACCAGGTTCGACAGGAAGGTCTCCACGAACTTCTGGCGCAGGTTGCGGTAGTCGATGTAGTAGGCGTGTTCCCACACGTCCACGGTCAGCAGGGCTTTGTCGGCCGTGGTCAGCGGCGTGCCGGCAGCGCCGGTGTTGACGATGTCTACCGAACCGTCGGCCTTCTTCACCAGCCAGGTCCAGCCCGAGCCGAAGTTGCCGACAGCGCTCTTGACGAAGGCTTCCTTGAAGGCATCGAAGCTGCCCCACTTGGCATTGATGGCCGCGGCCAGAGCGCCGGCAGGAGCGCCGCCGCCTTGCGGCTTCATGCAGTTCCAGAAGAAGGTGTGATTCCAAATCTGGGCGGCGTTGTTGTAGACGCCACCGCTGCTCTTCTTGACGATCTCTTCAAGCGTCATGGATTCGAACTCAGTGCCCTTCTGCAGATTGTTCAGGTTGACCACATAGGCGTTGTGGTGCTTGCCGTGGTGGAACTCGAGCGTCTCGGCGCTGTAGTGCGGGGCCAGGGCGTCCCTGGCATAGGGCAGCGGGGGAAGGGTGTGTTCCATGATGACTCCGGTAGGGATGGGGATGGATTAGGCGCGGGGGATTGTAGGCATGGTGGCCTGGACCTGCAGGCGAGCCTCGCCATCGGCCAGCACGGCGCGAAGGTCTTGTCCCTCGCGGAGCTGGGTGATCGAGGACAGCGCCCGGCCCTGGCCGTCGTCGAGCCACGCATAGCCGCGTTCGAGCACGCGCTGGGGATCGAGCGCCGAGAGCCGCGATTGCAGGCCTTCGAGCCTGAGCTTCAACGTGTGCAGCCTTTGCGGCACAGCGCGATCCAGGCGCGAGTGCAAATGATCCAGGCGCTGAGCCTGCAGTTCAACGCGCCGCGCAGGCAATTGTGCGATGCGATTGGCCAGCAGATCGAGGCGGCGACGCTCGCGCGCAAGGAGCTCGCTGGGGCGGGCCAGGTGCAGGGCTGCGCGATCAAGGCGCTGCCCGGCTTGGTCGAGCGCGCGCTCGACGCGCCGACGCATCAAGGCCCGAATCGCATCGAGCTTCTCGAGCTGCGACTGGCGCGAGGGTGCTGCCAGCTCGGCCGCCGCTGTCGGCGTAGGCGCGCGCAGGTCGGCGGCGAGATCGCACAGCGTCACATCGGTTTCGTGGCCGACGCCGCAGATCACAGGCAGCTCGCTCGCGGCGACGGCACGCACGAGGCGCTCGTCGTTAAAGGCCCACAGGTCCTCGAGCGAGCCACCGCCGCGGACCAGCAGCAAGGCGTCGACTTCGGCGCGACGGTTAGCCAGCGCCAGCGCACGCAGCAAGGCTGCCGGCGCTTCCGAACCCTGGACGAGACTCGGATATACGACGACCTTCACGTGCGGCGCACGACGCTCCAGCGCAGTGAGCACATCGTGCAAGGCGGCACCGGCCGTGGAGGTGATGACGCCAAGCGAGCGCGGATAACGCGGCAAGGCGCGTTTGCGCTCCGGCTCGAACAGGCCTTCCGCCTCGAGCCGAGCCTTCAGGCGCAAGAACTGCTCGTAAAGCGCGCCGGCACCGGCGCGGCGCATCGCCTCGGCGACGAACTGCAGTTCGCCACGCGGCTCGTAGATCGCGATGCGCCCGCGGATCTCGACAAGTTGCCCCTCGCCCGGCGCGAAGTCCAGCAGGCTGGCCGCGCGGCGGAAGATGGCACAGCGCAGGCTGGCCTGGGCGCCGTCGGCATCCTTGAGCGTGAAGTAGCAATGGCCGCTGGCGGCCCGCGTGAAACCAGCGATCTCACCGGTGACCACGACGCCGGCAAAGCGCGCAGCGAGGGTGTCGGAAACCGCGGCCACGAGACCGCCCACCGTCCAGACCATCCGATTCAATGGACTCTGCACGGCCTCACTGCCCCGCAAAGCCAATGCCCATGCGGGCCCAGTAACCCACAGCCGCGCCAATATTGGGCTGGCGGGCCGTTCGCACGGTCACGGTGCCGTCACACAACCATAAGCGCTTGTTTTTCAATTCGAATTTCCCTGCCCAAGAATGAGGCAATCTGTGTAAACGCTTGATTTCGCGAGCCCTGATCCGGCCGGCATGCCGTTTGCCCACAAAGTTATCCACAGTCTCGGTGGATTGTTTCGGATGCTGACGCCCCGGTGTTTTTCCTGCCGTCATGCCGCAGATTCTTGGGGCCATAATCGCCCGCAATCTGCGAAGGGAGTTGCCTTGTTTTCGATCATACAAGCGGCCGGTTGGCCGATCTGGCCGCTCTTGCTGTGCTCGGTCGTTGCGCTCGCACTGGTCATCGAGCGCTTCTCGAGCCTGCGCGCCAGCCGGGTGGCGCCTTCGCGCCTGCTCGACGAGGTGCTTGGCGTGACGAGCCAGCACCTGCCGCCGCCCGATATGGTGAACCGCCTGGCCGAGAACTCGGTGTTGGGTCTGGTGCTGGCCGCAGGAATTCGCGCCGTGACTCTGGATCCGAAGATGCCCGAGGCCAAGCTGCGCGAATCCTTTGAATCGGCAGGTCGGCGCGCCACTCACCAGTTGGAGCGCTACCTCAACACGCTGGGCACGATCGCCGCCGCGGCGCCGCTGATGGGGCTGCTGGGCACCGTGGTCGGCATGATCGAGATCTTCGGCAGCCAGACGCCGGGATCGAGCAATCCGACCCTGCTCGCGCACGGAATTTCCGTGGCCCTGTACAACACGGCCTTCGGCCTGATCGTCGCGATCCCCTCGCTGATGTTCTATCGCTACTTCCGAGGCCGCGTCGATGAGTACGTGCTCGAACTCGAACAATCGAGCGAGCGCCTGATGGCGCACCTGAAGCGCTTCATCGCATGAAATTCACCAAGCGTCATCTCGAGGAGCCGGAGATCAACCTGATCCCCTTCATCGACGTGCTCCTGGTGATCCTGATTTTCCTGATGCTCTCGACGACGTACTCGAAGTTCACGGAACTGCAGATCAGCCTGCCGACGGCCGACGCCGAGAAGCTCAAGGATCGGCCGACCGAGATCATCGTGGCCGTGTCTAGCGACGGGCGCTATGCAATCAACCACCAGCCCGTGGAGGGCCGCTCAGTCGAGTTGCTGACCCAGGCGCTGAGCACCGCGGCGGGCGGCCAGGCCGACGCCGTGGTCATCGTCTCGGCGGACGCGGCAACAGCGCACCAGTCGGTGATCAATGTGATGGACGCAGCGCGGCGCGCCGGACTCTCCCATCTGACCTTCGCCGCGCAGACAGCGAACTGATGTCCTTCGCCTCACGCCTGCAGCGCGAGTGGCTCGCGCCGGGGCTGCTGTCGGCGTTGCTGCTTCCCTTGTCCTGGCTCTATGGGGCCGTCGTGCGATGGCGCGCCGACCGGACGCGTCCGGCGCTGCTGCCGGTGCCCGTGATCGTGGTCGGGAACTGGATCGTCGGCGGCGCCGGAAAGACGCCGACCACGCTGGCGCTGCTGCGCATGCTCGAGGGCGTGCGAATCGGCGTGGTTTCGCGCGGTTATGGCCGCAGCAGCGACGAAGTCCACTTGTTGACGCGCGAATCGAGCGCCTCCGAGGCCGGCGATGAGCCACTGCTGATCCACCTGCGCTGCGGCGTGCCGGTGGCCGTGGGCCGCGATCGCGTGGCCGCGGCGCGCGCCCTGCTGGGCCGGCATCCGGACCTGCAACTTCTGATCAGCGACGATGGCCTGCAGCACCCGCGGCTGCCTCGCGCGCTGAGCGTACTGGTCTTCGACGAACGCGGCCTGGGCAACGGCAGGCTGCTGCCCGCCGGCCCGCTGCGCGAACCCGCTCGCGCCACGAGACCGGACGAGATCGTGCTCTACAACGCCAAGCGCCCGAGCACGCCGCTGCCAGGCTTTTTCGCACGGCGTCAGCTGGGCGGCGCGGTGGCACTGGACGCGTGGTGGCGCGGCGAGCCCGCAAGCCTCGACGCGCTGTACGGCCTGCGGGGCCGCCCGCTGGTGGCTGCCGCGGGGATGGCCCAGCCGCAGCGTTTCTTCGACATGCTGACGGAGCTGGGCCTGGGTTTCACGCCGCTGGCGCTGCCGGATCATCACCGCTTCGCCACCCTGCCCTGGCCTGCAGGCACGGGCGATGTGCTATTGACTGAAAAGGACGCGGTCAAGTTGCGGCCCGAACAGCTCGGCAGCACGCGCGCCTGGGTCGTGACGCTAGACTTCCAGCCCGAACCCGATTTCGAGGCCCTGCTGCGCGAACGCGTGCTGGACCTCCTGAGCTGAACACCATGGACAACCGACTGCTCGAATTGCTGGTCTGCCCGATCTGCAAGGGCCCGCTGACCGACCACCGCACCGAGACCGCCCGCGAGCTGGTCTGCAACGCCGACCGCCTGGCCTTCCCGATCCGCGACGGCATCCCCGTGATTCTCGTGAACGAAGCACGCGTGCTCGACCCTGACGAGAAGTAGGCCGCCATGAGCTTCACCGTCATCGTGCCGGCCCGGCTTGCCTCGACACGTCTGCCCAACAAGCCGCTGGCCGACATCGGCGGCGTGCCGATGGTGGTGCGTGTGGCCCGGCGTGCCACGCTTTCCGGCGCTTCCCAGGTCGTCGTGGCGACCGATTCGGCCCAGGTGCAGGCGGCCTGCGAAGCCCATGGCATCAAGGCCTTGATGACCCGCGCCGACCATGTCTCGGGCAGCGATCGCCTGGCCGAGGCCTGCGAACAGCTGGGGTTGGACGGCAACGAGCTCGTCGTCAACGTCCAAGGCGACGAGCCGCTGATCGCGCCGGCCATGATCGACGCCTGCGCTGAGGTGCTGCGCAGCCATCCGCATTGCGTGATGGGCACAGTGGCACACGCGCTCGAAGACGCGGCCGAGTTCGCCAATCCGAACGTGGTCAAGCTCGTCACCGACGCCCAGGGCATTGCCCTGTATTTCTCGCGCGCGCCTCTGCCCTGGTGGCGCGATGGTGGCGGCGCGCCCAAGGCGGCATTGCGCCATGTGGGCCTGTATTCGTATCGGGCGGGCTTCCTGCGCAAGTTCCCGCAGCTCGCAGTCAGCCCGCTGGAGCAGATCGAGTCGCTGGAGCAGTTGCGCGTACTCTGGCATGGCGAGCGCATCGCCGTGCACGTCAGCACCGAGCGGCCCGGGCCCGGCGTGGACACTCCCGAGGACCTGCAACGGGTGCGCGCCTTGATCTCACAGGGCTGAACCCGAGGTCCGCGCCGGGGGTCGCATGTTATCCTCGGGTGAGTACACAAGGGCGTTTTGTTCACCAGGACAAGCGCCCTTTCTCAAGTATCAAGGGGACACATGAGACTGATTCTTCTGGGCGCGCCCGGCGCAGGCAAAGGCACTCAGGCAGCGTTCATCTGCCAAAAGTTCGGCATTCCGCAGATCTCGACCGGCGACATGCTGCGCGCCGCCGTCAAGGCCGGTACCGAGATGGGCCTGGCTGCCAAGAAGGTCATGGATGCCGGCGGCCTCGTCAGCGACGACATCATCATCGGCCTGGTCAAGGAGCGCATCGCCCAGCCCGATTGCGCCAAGGGCTTCCTCTTCGACGGCTTCCCCCGCACCATCCCGCAGGCCGACGCCATGAAGGCCGCAGGCGTGGCCTTGGACTTCGTGCTGGAGATCGACGTGCCGCACAGCGCCATCATTGATCGCATGAGCGGGCGCCGCGTCCATGTGGCCTCGGGCCGCACCTACCACGTCAAGTTCAATCCACCCAAGGCGCCTGGCAAGGACGACGTCACGGGCGAGGAGCTGATCCAGCGCGAGGACGACAAGGAAGAGACCGTGCGCAAGCGGCTGGACGTCTACGAGGCGCAGACGAGGCCCCTGGTCGGCTACTACTCCGACTGGGCCGCCAAGGGCTCTGCAGCCGGCGAACCCAAGGCTCCGGTCTATCGCCGCATCGAAGGCGTGGGCACTGTCGAGGAAATCACCTCGCGCGCATTGGCCGCCCTGAGCTGATCTACCCCCGAGGCCGCAAGGACATGATCCGCGCGGCCTTTCATTCGTTCTACGATTGACGTTTACGTCAACGTAAATTCAAAGGCATCATCATGGAAATCTCAGGCAAGGTCTTCATCGTCACGGGCGGTGCATCGGGCCTCGGCGAAGGCACAGCACGCATGTTGGCCGCCCACGGCGGCAAGGTCGTCATCGCGGACTTGCAAGACGAGCGCGGCCAGGCACTGGCCGCGGAGCTCGGCGGCGCCTTCGTCAGGTGCGACGTCAGCAACGAAGCAGACGGCCAGGCCGTCGTGGCCAAGGCCACGTCCCTGGGCAAGCTCATGGGCCTGGTGAACTGCGCCGGCATCGCGCCCGCTGCGAAGACCGTCGGAAAGGAGGGCGCCCATGCTCTGGCCCTGTTCGTCAAGGTCGTTCAGGTCAATCTGGTCGGCAGCTTCAACATGATCCGCCTGGCTGCCGAGGCGATGAGCAAGAACGAGCCCGAAGCGACCGGCGAGCGTGGCGTGCTGATCTCCACCGCCTCGGTGGCGGCCTATGACGGCCAAATGGGCCAGGCGGCCTATGCAGCCTCCAAGGGCGGCGTGGTGGGCATGACCTTGCCGATCGCACGCGACCTGGCCCGCAACGGCATTCGCAACATGACCATCGCCCCCGGCATCTTCGGCACGCCCATGCTCTTCGGAATGCCGAAGGAAGTTCAGGACGCGCTGGCCGCCAGCGTGCCCTTCCCGTCGCGCCTGGGTCGCCCCGAGGACTATGCCAAGCTCGTGCACCAGATCGTCACGAACGACATGCTCAACGGCGAGGTTATCCGCCTCGACGGCGCGATCCGTCTGGCACCGAAGTAATCCGTCGGGCACACCCCAATGCAAAAGGGCCCCTCAAAATTGAGGGGCCCTTTCGTTTTCCAGTTCTTGCAGCTTACTTCTTGGTGCTACGGGCCTGGATGATCCACAGACGAGCGAGGTCGCCGGCTCCGTCGCTGCCCTTCACCGTGCGCCAGCTCGAGATCGCCTTGCTGACGTCACCGGCGAAATACTGGCCGAGGCCTAGGTAGAGCTTGGCGTCGTCGGGGCGGGACAGCTTGTCCTTGGCGATGCCCTGCTCGATGACCTTGACACCGGCAGCGCCCTGGCCGCGGAAAACCTGGGCCAGGCCGATCTGGACGTAGCCCATGCCGTCGCGAGCATCGTTGGCAGCAGCCAGCGCTGCGGCTTCACCGGCCTTGGCATCGGCGATCTTTTTGCCGAGGAAGTCCAGAAGGCGCTTGTCGCGCGAAGCCTGAGCGCCCTGGCCGAGCAGGCCGGCGGCCATGCCCTTCTCAACGACCATCTTGCCTTCTTCTGGGTAACCGGCAGCGGCGGCGAGCTGAGCGTAGTCGCTGTAGTCCTCGGCCTTGCGCATATTGCCGGTAGCCAGGCGCAGGCGCAGCACGTCGAGGTTGAAACGGTCCGAGAAGCCCTTCTTGAGCTGCAGCGTACCGAGCACCTGAGCCCAAAGTTCACGGCTCGGGTAGTAGTTCAGCAGCTTGTCGATGGCCATGCCCTCGGCAGCGCCGTCACCCTTTTTCTGGGCGGCGTACAGCAGCAGGTTCAGCTTGTCCTTGGACGGGACGCGGCCGGCCTTCTCGTCGGCGTTGACTTCGTCCAGCGTGTCCTTGAGCACAGCGCCCATGTCGCCCGACTTGAACTGCGCATTGGCCAAGATCTGCTTGGCAGCCGGATCGGTGCCGCCGTCATGCTGGTAGCGCTGCGCCCAGCTCGCGGCCTGCGAGGCGTTGTTGGCCTTCAGGTAGGTGCCGGCAATGGCCAGCTCGACCTGCAGCGCCGTGGCACCGCCCATGCGGCCGGCGGCCTTCAGGGCTTCATAGCTCTTGGCCATGGAGTCGGGGTCGCCCGCTCCCTGGGCTGCGGACAGGCGCATGCCTTCGATGGCGTTGTTCTCGCCGGCCGTGCGCCCGGAGACGCCTTCGGCGTCATGGATCTTGGCCAGGGCTTCCTTGTACTTGCCCGACTTGATCATCGCGGCAGCAGCCTGCAGGTGCTTGCCGACCTCGGGGCGCACCGTTTCCTGGGCATGGGCTTCGCCGATGAAGCGCAGACCGCCGTGGGGTGCGTTGCCCAGCATGAGGGCAGCGGCACCGACGGCGGCCAGAGTGATGTTCTTGATTTTCATGAGGTCAATCTCCTGCAAGTAAAAACGCGCCGCCCGGCGAGCGGGAGGCGCGTGTCGTCAAGTAGCGCGGAGCGTCACTTGTCGCCGTGTCAGCGGAACTGCTCGTTGCCGATCATGGCCATCTTCTTGACGCCATGACGCTGAGCCGAAGCCATCACGTGCGCGACCGCACCGTAGTCCACCAGCTTGTTCGGCTTGATGTGCACTTCCGGTTGATCGGGCTCATTGACCACCGACTCCAGCTTGGCTTCCAGATCGCTTTGCGTGATCGGGGAGCCGTCCCAGCTGATGCTGCCGTCGAAGTCGATGAAGACCTCATGCACGACTGGCGGTGTCGGCGGCTGGTTGTGGTTGGGCGGCGGCATGTCCAGATTGATGGAGTGCAGCTGAATCGGAATGGTGATGATGAGCATCACCAACAGAACCAGCATCACGTCGATCAGAGGCGTCGTGTTGACGTCCATCATCACTTCCGGTTCGCCGCTGCCCGAGGAGCTTCCTACGTTCATTCCCATGCTTAGATCCCCCGCCTCACAACACCACCCGCGGGCGGTTCGCTGACGAAGTGGATGCTCATGATGCCGGCACGCTGGCAGGTGTAAACCACCTTGCCGACGGCTTCATAGCGAGCGTCCTTGTCGCCACGGATATGCACCTGGGGCTGCGGATTGAGCACGGCCACCTTCTTGAGGCGCTCGAGGAGCGCATCGGTGTCCGGCACCAGAGCCGTAGCCCAGTACATCTCACCGTCCTTGGTGACGGCGATTTCGATATTTTCCGGCTTGGTGACCCGAACCTCATTGCGCTCCTTGGGGAGCGTGATGTTCACGGATTGGGTCACCACCGGCACGGTGATGAGGAAGATGATCAGCAGCACCAGCATCACGTCCACGAGGGGCGTGGTGTTGATGGTTGAGACCACCTCGTCTTCATCGCCGGACGATGATCCGACGTTCATGCCCATGATATTTCTCCGGGCTTCTGATTAGCGCTTGGCGCGGCCACCCATCAGCACGCCGTGCAGGTCGGCGGCGAAGGCGCGAACTTGGGCCATGGTGGCCTTGTTGCGGTTGACGAGCCAGTTGTAGCCCAGCACGGCCGGAACAGCGACGCCCAGACCGATGGCGGTCATGATCAGCGCTTCACCGACGGGGCCGGCAACCTTGTCGATCGAAGCCTGACCGGCCACACCGATTTGCGTCAGGGCTTGCAGAATGCCCCACACCGTGCCGAACAGACCGACGAAAGGAGCGGTCGAACCGACGGTGGCCAGGAAGCCCAGGCCGCTACCGACACGGCTGTTGACTTCGGTCACAGCGCGGTCAATGTTCATCGTGACCCAGCTGCTGTGGTCGATGTTCTCGGTCAGGGCGCCTTCATGGTGCTCCGAAGCCTCGACAGCCGAAGCGGCAATGTAGCGGAATGCGCCGGTTTCCTTCAGGCCCTTGACGCCGTCAGCCAGGCTGGACTTCTTGAAGAAGGTGGCGCGGACTTCCTTGGCTTCAGCGTTCAGCTTGGAACCGTCCCACAGCTTCGTGATCAGGATGTACCACGAGCCCATGGACATCAGCAGCAGGATGCCCAGCACGCCGTGCGAGACGGTGTCGCCGTGACGGATCATGGCCATCAGGCCATAGGGATTGTCCTTTTCGTCGCTGGCAGCGGGCGCAGCAGCGGGAGCAGCGCCAGCGTCAGCGGTGGCAGCGACTGGGGCCGAAGCCTCAGCGGGGGCCGAAGCGGCATTGTCTTGTGCGTGAGCGGGCGAGATCGCCAGGGTCGCGGCGAAAGCGATAGCGGCGAACAGGCCGGTGATACGAGAGGTCATGGAGTCAACTCCTACGAAAGAATCTGATCGGGTTGGGGTAAGGGGCAGTTTCGGTACGGCATCAAAGCGCCAGGCAAACTGCCCTGGGATTTCGGGTCGAGTTCGTTACTCGTTGCGGAACTGGAACTCCTGCTCGAAGACGTGATCGCCGGGGCATTCGTACGTCTCTTGCAGGGTTTGCGTGATGGCCGCAATCATCGCGCGCTGGGCCTTGCGATCCACGCCGCTCTTGAGCGGAGTGATTTCGACCGAGGCCACTCGGCCGGCTTTCACGGTGGCGATGGCCTTGTACAGCGCCTCGCCGCTCCAGTTCAAGGAAGGCATCTCAGGCTTGCCCATCTTCGTGCAAACCATCGCTGCCGTGATCTTCGCAGGACGCGGAGCCGGAGCCGGTGGTGCCGGAACCGGAGCAGCGGCCACGACATTGGTGGGCGGTGCGACGCTGGTCGACACGATCGCCGGTGCCGGGGGAGCCGGTGCGGTGATCTGCACTTCGGGCACGGGCACGAAGGGCGGCGGCGGGGCCTTCAGGTCCGGCGGCGGCGGCACCACCTTCTCGGGCGGCGGCGGAGGCGGCTTGACCTCCTCGACGACCTTGGCTTCGATCGGGCCGGCGACCTTTTCCACGATTTTCCTTGCCAGGCCGGAAGCAATAGCCCATGCAAGCAGGATGTGGATCAGGACAACGATGCCAAAACCGACGGCGCGGTTCGACCCGTTACTTTCCTGCGCAAAGTTCATGCGCGCTCCTTCATTAGACTGCCCTATCTTTCATGACACCGATTTGAGAGCGTACTCCCGCGGCGCCTGATCAGGAACCTCGGGTCTTGTCCCTGCAGCGAGCATCTGCCCTGCTGTTTACGCGATTCCAAGGACTCGGGAGACAGCAAGCAGATCCATGCCACAAAGATGCGACCCACTTCAACAAAAATGCCCGCTGGCTTTAGGGCCACGGGCCTGACGCAAATGACCACCGAGTCCGTCATGCGACGAGGCCGGCGCCCATCAATACGAGTCGACCATTCTATCCGGGAGAACCATTGCTTCTGGCATGGGGCTTACCCGGGTCCAATCGCTGATCGTAAAGATTTCTCGCAATCGGATGTAACCCTTAGGTAACTCCAAGATTGTCCGTCAAGCAGCGGCGATCAATGGCTGTGCGCATGGTCATGCTGCCAGGCGATGAAGGCGTCCCGGCCCTGGACGAGCAGCTCGACTTTGGCGCCCACGGGCAAGGAGACCTTGGTGGTGATGTGGCCGAACGGCAGCCCCGTCAGGACCGGGGTCTTCGTAAGGCTTCGCAGTTTCGCAATCGTATGTTTGAGCTCGTAGCCGCGGTCGGCCTCGGTCCTGCGCCATTGGCTGAACTCGCCCAGCACGATGGCCTTTTGCCGGTCCAACACACCGGCCATGTGCAGCTGCATCAGCATGCGCTCGACGCGGAAGGGCTGCTCGGCCACGTCCTCCAGGAACAGCACGCCGCCCTTGATTTTCGGGAAATGCGCTGTACCCAGCAGAGAACAGACCATGCAGAGGTTGCCGCCCCAGAGCTGGCCTCTCACGCCCAGGCCATCGAAGCCGGCGTCAGTGCGAAAGCCCACGGCCTCAAGCAAACCGTCCATGGCCTCGACGAAGCAGTCCCGCGTCACGTCGTCCACGCCACCCTCGGCGTCGCTGCGGCCGAAATCGTCATAGGCCACGGGGCCGGACCAAGTGGTTGCCTTCGCATGCGTGAGCAGGCCCAGTTGCAGTGCCGTGAAGTCGCTCATGCCGACCCAACGGGTGCCCTTCTCCACGCTCTTGCCGAGCTTCTTCCAGTCGATGCGGTCCATCAGGCGCGAGAGTCCGTAGCCCCCGCGCGTGGCCAGCGCCACCGAAGGCACGGCCTTGGCCACGCGATGAATGGCCGCGAGTCGTGTGTCGTCATCGCCGGCGAAGCGCTGGTCCTTGAGCAGGGCCGCCTCGTCGATGCTGACCTCGAAGGAGAGCTTGGCGAGTCGTTTGGCTGCGCGTCGCAGCTGCGCGGGCTGGGCCAGCGATCCAGAGGGTGAGAAGAGCGTCAATGTGGTCATGGTGTGTGATCGTCGAGATTCAGGACTTCGCCCACGGGGATCGCCTCCTCGGCATGGGACCGGCGCGCCGCTCGGCGCTGTCGCGCCTGTTCACGGCGCTCGGCGAAGAATTCGCGCAGCAGTTGGGCGGCTGGTTCGGCCAGCACGCCGCCTTCGATGCGCGTGTGGTGGTTGAGCTGGCTTAGGGCAAACAGATCGATCACGGAGCCGGCGACGCCGGTCTTGGGATCGGTGGCTGCGAAGACGACGCGCTTGAGCCGCGCGTGCATCATGGCCATCGCGCACATCGCGCAGGGCTCCAGCGTCACGTAGAGCTCGCATTCGGGCAGCCGGTAGTTGCCGAGCAGGCTGGCCCCGTGGCGCAGAGCCACGATCTCGGCGTGGGCCGTGGGATCGTGCGTGGTGACGGGACGGTTGTAGCCGGTCGCAATCACCTGCCCTTCCCTCATGAGGACGGCACCTACGGGCACTTCACCGGCCAGCCAGGCGTTATGCGCCTGGTCCAGCGCCAGGCGCATCGCATATTCGTCCACGCTCATGGCTCGTTGGCCGAGGCCGCGCTCGCTGCCATGTCCATTGCCGACTGCACCTCGGCCTTGACCGCGGCAGGCGTGGCGCGGTTGACGATGGGCGCAGAAGCGCCGGTGCCGGACGATGGCGCCACCGCCTGCATCTGCTTCTTGGCACTGAGGAGGACGATGGCCAGGACGATCACCAGGCCGAGGATGCTGAAGGCTGCACGCATTGCAGGAGTTTAGGGCTAGGCTGGCCGGAAATACTCGCGCTCGGTCTCCCGGCTCAGGTCCTGGTCGGCCTGGAAGGCCTTCAGGCTGCGCGCCCGCTGGTTGAAATCCACGCCAAAGGCCGTAATCAGCTCGCGCAGCCCGCCGATGTCGTCCACCCCAAACAGGGACTGCACCTCGAAGACAGCGACCTCGGCCTTGGCATCGCCGGGCAGGGTCGAGGACTTGCGCAGGCTCACCAACAGTTCGTCGACCTTGGCCTGGAGCTCGCGCGGGCCGGCTACGTTCGCCCTCTTGCACATGTCGTACTTTGTGGCGGTGAGGGTGCGCGTGGCCTCCTCGTCCTTGGCGTACTTGTCCTGCAGCATGGCGGCGGCATCCAGCATGCGCGAGAGGTACTTGGACGCGTGGACGAACGCCTCACCGTTCGCACGCCGCTTGTCCTTGCCCGGTGCGGCGGCGTGGACTCCATGCTCGAGGTGCTTCATGTCCTTGTAGAAGTCGGCCATCTGCTCGTTGGCCGATTGCAGCAACTCTGCCGGCTGGATCCTGGCCAGCACCTCAGCCTTGGTCACGGGATCCGCGGCCTGGGCGCCGGAAACGATGTGGGTGATGGCACCCTGACTCACATAAGCCTCGTTGGCGAACACAATATTGGTGAACTGCGCCTGCTTGATGCGCGCCTTCAACGCATTGATGCCGGCCGGTGCCTGGGCCAGCCAGTCGGCATGGCTCACGCCCTTGTGATGCTTCTCGCACGCAGGCCCCTGCGTCGCCTCGAGGAAATGCTGTTCCAGCTCCCCCACCCTGCCCTGGTCGGCGCGCAGCGTCGTCATGGACTTGGCGTAGAGGGCGTCGGTCGTCTCCATTACTTCGTCGGGGAAATGCTCCTCGAGCATGTCCAGGAAGCGAGGCAGGGCAGCTTGCACCTCGGCCAGTGCCTTCGTCAGTGCATCGCCGCGTGCCTGGTCGGCCGCCGCGTTGACGCGCACGAACTCAGCGTGCGCGCTCTCGAACCGCAGCCGCTCATCGGCCGGCATCTCGCCCAGGCGCGCCTGCACGGTCTTGACGATTTCTAGCACCTTCTCGCGGGCCGTGAGCAAGTAGGCATCCTCGGCCTCCTCGAAGCGCTGCTGGATGCGCTCTCGATCCTTGCCAGGCGGCATCGAATCGCGCAGCGCGTGCCACATCTTGTTGAAGCTGGCTTCGTCGAGGAAGCGGCGCTGTTTCATTAGCGTGGCCACGTCCTGGTCGATGCCGGCCATCTGGCTCATCGGGCCCACGGGCTCGGCGATGGCGTTGTCCTTGGTCTTGCCCGCCGCGCCCGGAGCGCTGAGGTTGTCCTTGATCGCGTTGTAATCGCGGGCGTAGAGATTGGTGTCGAACACGCGGCCTGGCGGGCGACCAAAGTCGGCCTTGACCTGGTCGTTGAACGCCTTCATGGCGACCACGTCGACACCTGAGCGCGGCGAGGCGACGGTGATATCCAGATCGGACTCGATGTCCTCGCTGCCTCCGCTCTTGAACAGCAGACCGGCGTCCTTGTGCGCGGCGTGCAGCTTAGCGATCAGCCCATCCACGTAGTAGCGCCGGTATTGGTAGAGCTTCCACATCACCGCGTCGGTAATGACCTTCTGGGCCGTGAGACCGGGCAGATCCGCCGGATCCTTGCTCTTGCGCATGGCCTTGAAGGTGAACCAGCCGTACTTCTTGAACGCGGCTTTGCACACGGCCTCATTCCATTCATTGGCCGCCCCGTCCTCGTTCGCCGTGAATCCCACCTTGGCCGGCGAGGGCGTGATCGGCAGCCCCTGTTCGACCGCGGTTGCCAGCAGCGCCGCCAGTTCCTTCGAACGCTTGAACTCGCCGTCGATCACGGTCTTGAGCTTGGCGACATTGGGCGGATCCTCGGCCAGAAGCTTGTTGAGAGCACCCTTGAACTGCTCGCCCAGCGCTGCCGAGGCCATGCGCTTGTCTTCGACGACCAGGGCGGCTGAGCGCTTTTGCGCCTCATTCATCGGTGCCGCAGTCGCAGCGGCGGTGGGCGTCGAGGTCGATGCGGCGGCAGCTGGGGCTGCGCTTGCTGCGACCGTGCTGGCGGGCCGTTCCGCCGCATCAACACCAAGCTTGATCTTGTCCAGCTTGGCCAGAGCCGCCACGGGATCGCTGGCCACAAGGGCCGCCGCCTCGCTGACGGCCGCAGTGGTCTCGCGCGCGCCAGCCCATCCACCCGCCGCCAGCGCCTTGACCCGCGGCACCAGCTCGCCAAGACGAGTCTTGAACTCCTTCAACTGCTCGGCCTTGCGCGCCTCCTCGGCCGCCCTGGCCTGTGCCTCATTCTGCGTTGCCGCCTGCGTCGGTGCCACGGGCGGGACATCGCCCTCGCCGCTTTCGTCTGCCGCATCAGCGGGATCGCCGTCGTCATCGATATCCTCGGGGTTTTCGCCCCGCACCCGAACCTTTACGCGCTGTTCGGTCTGCTTGAGCAAGGCCGCCTTGATCTTCTTGGCCAGACCCGCGGCTTCGCTCTGCAACACGAAGGTGAAGGCATTCGCCTCGAAGACGCATTCACCCGGGATGTACTTGGGCGTGCCGCCGTTGGCGAGGTAGTCCTTCAGCAAGCCGCGGGCCGCGGCCGTGGGCGGTCGGCGCGCCAGCATCACGGCGGCCTCCTTGCTGTCCACAGCCACGAGAGTGAAGCAGGTGCCGCCCTTGCGCACCTTCTTCAGGAGCGGGATCAGCTTGCTCGTCAGGGCGGCTGGGCCCTCTTCATCCTCGGCTTCCAACGTTTCCTGCTCGGCCAGCTTGCCGGCGGACTTGCGCTCGCTGGTGATGGCGGCATCCATCAGCTTGAACTGAGCGACGCACTCCCTGTCTCCCTTGTGCTCCCTGGCCAGGCTCTCGACGAGCTGCTCCAGGCCCTTCAGCGCCTCGAGCCAGGCGGCTGAACCAGCCTTCTCCTTCTTCGGCAGCTCGGTCAAGGCCTTCAGCAGCGCCACATCTTTGATCGTGCGCCCCTTGGCAAAGCTCTTCCAGTTCGTTTCGCTGAGGTTCTTGTCGGCCATGGCGCAGTCCTTCGTGAATGAAAAGCGCGGCCCTGGGTCCGCGTTCAAGGACTGTAACGCCGAAATTCAGCGCATCGTCTAACCAATATGTCTGCGGCTTGTTGCCAGTGGATTGAGCTGCCCCGTTCGGAACCTGCGCATATATTCGAGAAGGGCCACGAGATGGCGATCAACGATTTGGACGGAATGCTCGACTGCAGGCCAGAGCCTGCCGAACGGATTTCCCAGAGTCGCCTGCTCATTCGCGAATCGCCGCGTGTCGAATAGAGCTGCCGGCGTCCAACTGCAGCGGCTCGGTACTGAGGAAAGCTATGAATAGCTCAGCCGAGCGACGCGAAGCGTTTTCCATGGACGGCCGGCCTGAGACGGCCCGTGATTCAACAATATTGATATATATAGGAGTCTCCGCAAAGATTTGCACAACGCCCCACTACTGTCATTGACCCATCCAGAGCGAAAACATCATGCACGATGGAATGGATATGTTTCCGATCTTCTTATCGTCCTTGGCAGGCCCTTTCCAAATTCGATCCGCTGCCAACGACAGCAATTGAAAAACAGGCATGTTTTATACTACAAATTTTCTAGTCAGGCGAATGCGTGACAATGCAAATGTAGCTGCAAGAGACATCACGAAAACTCCAACGGGGTAGCAAAATCCCCACCATGCAGCACCTTTCAACGCCTGCCCGAATGGATGCAATAAATCAACAAAAACCAAATGAATGGCGTAAATCCCCAGCACCAACGGACCAATATTTGCTATTGCATTCAATTTGACCAGCTTCGGATTGGATAGTGCAACCAGAGCGGCGCCGACTCCCATGAAATAAGTTCCGAAAACGAAATCCTGAAGGATCGTTGTACCCCACAATGCTCGCAGCATAAAAATTTCTGCAAAGTGCATCAATGTGCCGAATGCCATGGAAGACAACCCAAGAATTAACCATGACTGCCGTCGCCTTGATCCACTCAAAACATATCCAGTCACGAAGAATATCAAACCAAAAAATGGCCCGTTTCGGAAGTTGAATTCAGAATGGAATCCCATCGGAGTATCGGCATACGCCTTCCCAAGCAACCCAATGCCATAGAACAAAATCGATAAACAAATCAGGGCCCATTTCATGTTCAGAGCTACGAATGCGGCACTAATTGCCAAACAATTTATTAGGGCAACCAAAAACCAGAGGTGAAACCTGGAACCCTCCATCAAGGCTTGAACCGGGTGTTTGAACAAATCAAAAATATTCCAATAAAATTGCCTTAATGGACCCAATGAGGCATACTGGGAAACATCAAATAGATTTGCTGGCAACAGGTAGATCGTCGACCAAGCCAGAAATATTGTAATAATTCTCTTTGACATTTTTCTTGTGGAATCCACGATAGGACTACCAGAATTAATCTTGGAACCCCAAAAATATCCAGACATCACGAAGAAAAAAGGGACAGCAAATCTGGCCAATTGGTTTAAAAGATAACCCACATTAATAGCCGTCCCGAACGATATATACGTATCTTCGAACGGCTTAGTATGTATCACAATCACCGCAAAAATAGCAACTGTGCGGACTACCTCGACGCTCCGCATTTTTGATGACTGAAGATCACTTTTATTAATTTTGCAAGAGCTTCGGAACTCGTGATTCACTTGGCTTTCTTGAATATTCATGTTCTTACTTGAAATTCAATCTGAGTAAAATGAGACCGATGAAAATGGAAGAGATATCACACAAAACTCACCATTTAGTCAGCATCACCGGCTGGTCATGGCCGAAATCAGCCAGCGCGTTGCCCTGACACTTCCCTGATTCCGCAATTGCTGTCCATCGCTCCGGAGAACGAACGCCTTGAAACTGGAGGCTTTCTTTGACCCAGGTGTGCCCACAATCAATCGGCGCGCGTCAAGGTAGTTGTCGCCTCGGTCATGCAGCCTTTGGCTGAATATCTTTGCCCCGCAGCGCGGCCTCGATGACCGCATCACGCTCAGGGTTGAGCGTGACCGTCGTGATCGGAGACC
>Ga0213872_10000126_pt1 | contig 69356 bp, 60 predicted proteins | sample VelepicomBERX_R2_FD_160071 | JGI IMG/M metagenome (GOLD analysis project Ga0213872, IMG submission 160071) | Rhizosphere microbial communities from Vellozia epidendroides in rupestrian grasslands, the National Park of Serra do Cipo, Brazil - RX_R2 | ecosystem: Host-associated > Plants > Roots >... | reverse complement strand
TAGTAAAGCCACGTCGATCACTCCGATCTCCTGTCAAAAAGACAGGAAGGATTGTGCTATGAACGTGGGTCAGATTCCGTTGCAAATTCGTGGGGAAGATGGGTCAATTTTCAATGCAAATTAACAGAACGTGGCTTGAATAGTCCTGGGCTATTCAAGCTCTACGAACTAGCTGAGCTTTTTAACTGCGGTATCGAGAGCTTCTTGATAGAGGGAAGTAGGGCAATGCTCGATCAGAAGTCTTATGTGGATCAAATGCTGACCGGCATGACAGCAGCGGATAGACAATTAATTGTCTCGATAGTGGAGAAACTATCTGGGCATTTGAGCAAGAAAAAGCATAAGGACACAGAAGGATGGTTGGTTTGACGTCGACTTCTTCTAACTTAGCGGTTGGAGATGGAGTCCATGCCAACACTTTCGTGGATATGTGTTTTTCTTGATATCATAGTGAGACTTGACCCTAATACCAACTCTGATGAACCGACGGCGAGACGCTAACCTGCTCAGTCCTGCGCAATGGCGCAGTGCTTGGCGCTGGTGCGTCGTCTTGCTCACCGCGCTCAGTTTCACGCTGGTCGTTGCCTCGTCCAGCACCCACATCCACAAGAGCACGGCCAGTGCGCATGATTGCGCACTCTGCAGCGCCGTCGTCGACAAATTGGCTGATGTGCCGCCCTCGCCGGGGCTTGTGCATCAGGTTCAGTTCTTCTCCTACTTGGTCGTCGTCACACCAGCGTGCGGCAATGGCCATTCCATTTCCCGCTTCCTGCCACCCGGCCGCGGCCCTCCCTCCACCTCTGCATAAACCCGCTTCCGATTGAACCTTACGGACACGGCGCCCCGCTCACGGGCGTTCGTCCGTCGTTAACCTTTGCAGAGGATTATCATGTCTTATCCGTTCCAGAAAGGCAGGCTCGCGCTTGTCCTGGCGGCGCTGCCGGCGCTGCCAATTACTCACGCCTTCGCTGCGGACAACACTGCCGTCGATGCGGATTTGGCGCCACCAGTTGAATTGCCGCGCGTCGAAGTAACGGCCGCCCACCTGAGGAGTGAACGTATCGAGCTCTCACCCAAGGTGGGGACGACGGTCTATTCCATCGATTCGCACATGGTGGACATGCTTGGACAGGGTGACAACACGCCGTTCAACGAGGTACTGTTGCGCCTGCCCGGCGTGGCCCAAGACTCCAAGGCGTCCGGCTCGCTGCATGTGCGCGACGACCACGCCAACGTCCAATACCGCATCAATGGCGTGCAGCTCCCGGAGAGCATCACCGGCTTCGGCCAGTCGATCGACACCCGCCTGGTGGATCAAATCGACTTTATGACCGGCGCTCTGCCGGCCCAGTTTGGCCTGCGCACCGCCGGCATCGTTGACATCCAGACCAAAGAAGGCAGCAAATCAGGTGGTCGCATCGGCGTGCTGGGTGGAAGCCATGGCTATCTGGAACCAAGCGCGGAATTTTTCGGCAGTCAGGGAGGCTTCAACTACTATCTGTCCGGCAGCTACCTGCGTAACCAGATGGGAATCGAGAACCCCTTGTCTACCACCTCGGCCTTGCACGACAGGACACGGCAGACCAAGAGCTTCGGCAACCTGTCCTGGTACGCGGATGACAACACCCGTCTGGGCCTGATGTTCGGCACCTATATCGGCCACTTCCAAATTCCCAACAACCCCGGGCAGGTGCCCGGCTTTTCTCTGGCAGGCGTGAGTGATGCTGGCGCTGGCACAACGACTTTGCCGTCATCGGCGCTGGACGAGCAGCAGCGCGAAGTTAACCGCTTCGTCGTGGTTTCACTGCAGCGTAGCATGGGCGACTTGAACTTCCAGCTGTCCGCGTTCCACCAGTATTCCGAATTGCATTACACGCCGGACCCGGTGGGGGATCTCGTTTTCAACGGAGTCGCCTCCGAAGCGTTGCGCTCGAACACGGGTAACGGCCTGCAGCTCGATGCCAGCTACAAGCTCACCCCATCTCACACGGTGCGCGCTGGCTTGGCCTACACCCGCCAAGTAACGCACAGTGACAATACCGTGGCCGTATTCCCTACCGATGATAGTGGTGCCCAAAGCGCCATCATACCGCTCACGGTGATCGACAACACTGCCAGGACGGGGCGTCTGTCGAGCGTCTACCTGCAGGATGAATGGCATATCACCGCGCCGCTCACCCTGAACTACGGCGTGCGCTTCGACAAGGTCGATGCCTTCATTCAGGAACAGCAATGGAGCCCACGTCTGAATCTGGCCTACAAACTGAGCCACGCCACCGCCATCCACGCAGGTTATTCGCGCTACTTCACGCCACCGCCGCAGGAGTTGGCGGCGCAATCGAGCATTGACCTGTACGCCCACACCAGCAACGCGCCGGAGGTTCCGTTGTCCGACAATGTGAAAGCGGAACGGACGCATTATTACGATCTGGGGATCAGCCATCAGGTCAACAGCAAGCTCACCCTGACGGCCGACGCCTATTACAAGAAAATCCGCAATCTGCTTGACGAAGGCCAGTTCGGCCAAGCCCTGATCCTCTCGCCCTTCAATTACGACCAGGGCCGGGCGAAAGGGCTGGAGCTGTCTGCTATCTATACCGAGAAGGACTGGGGCAGCTACCTGAACGTGACGACGCAGAAGGCGCAGGGGCAGCATATCGTCTCGGGTCAGGCTTTGTTTGGACAGAATGAGCTCGACTATATTGCGAACCACTACATCTATTTGGACCATGACCAGAAACTGACGCTTTCCGGCGGTGCCCACTACCATTTTGGTGATAACCAGGTCAGCGCGGACTTTCTGCACGGAAGTGGACTGCGGCGGACGCCCGATGGCGGTGCGCCGAATTCTGGCACGCTGCCGGCCTACACGACCGTCAACGCGACCATCACCCACACGTGGAAACAGACGCCGGTCGGCAAGCTCGAAGGCCGCATCGCGCTGGTGAACCTGTTTGACAAGACTTACCTCTTGCGCGATGGGTCAGGTGTAGGGGTGGGCGCACCGCAATACGGGCCGCGTCGTACCTGGTACATGGGCCTGTCGGCTAGCTTCTAACATCAAGCGGGTGCGCCCGCCTGGGCGCGTCCCGCAGGAGACTGCCATGAGCCATCCTATTCCCGTGACCATGATGACTGGCGTGCCGGCAACGGCGCCCGGCCGTTTGTTTACCTGTCTGCTAAATTCGACCTCGCAGCGCCCCGTCGCACTGATCTCCGAAGCAGACGCGCGACGCGCGGTGGTTACGCTCACTATTTGCTTTGGCGGCGTAGGGCATACCAGTCCCGAGCCCGATTGCATGTCGGCGTTGCGTAGACTCGCGAACAGGCCATATGAAACCAGCCGTCTTGTTCTGCATACTAGCAGCATGACTTCGACTGATGTCTCCCAGCTTCTTTTGTCGAATGTCGAAATATCAGCTTCCTACGTGTTGGATGAAACAGTAGCAGTCCTCGACCTGACTGATATGCCGGCGCTTGACCTCAGCCTATGGGGCGCCAATGCTTTGATTGAGCAGGTAGATACGGTCCTGCTGACCTCCACGCGAGCGGTTTCAACTAAGTGCGTCACAATGACCATCGACCATGTCCGGCGCACGAACGGTCGCGCGCGTATCCTCAATGCAGTCAATAATGACGCGGCTCTAGCGAGCCTATTCCACGTTGGTCCCTTCTTGGGCCGCGCGTGAACCACATGGGCATCCAGAGGATCACGGTCGAGCCGGGTCACGAGCTGCATCACCATCTTCATTCGACCATGCCGCCGGCAGAATGGATGGTGATGTTTGGCGTGATTTGCTGTGCCTTGGCGATATTAGCCATTGTGGACTTTGTGCGCCACCGGAAATCTTCTCGTCCGCATTCTGCAAAAGGAAAAGCTAAAAGTCGTCAGCAAAAGCGCCGCAAGAAACAATCGCTGCAAGTTCGTGGCACCCGTGCGTACAAACGTAGCCCCCATCACAGGTGATACGGGCGCTTCCTTCGTCGGTTCGCTTGCCGCTGCCGCTAACTTGGCTGGGGCCGCCCGGCCAATTTAGTTTAGCCATGGAGTGGAATGATTTGCGCACCGATCCTCAGGCTATCCAAATAATCGGCCCAGCGTTGCATCATCTCTCGACGGGCAGGAAGATGAGCTGTCCTGTTGTATGCGCGGCCGTTTGGATCTTTGACCGCATGGGCTAATTGATGCTCGATTAGATCGACGCGCTCCCCAAGTACCTCATCCATGATGGTGCGGGCCGTAGCTCGGAAGCCGTGGGCGGTCATCATGTCTTTGCTATAGCCTAGGCCCCTTAGTGCGGCGTTGACAGTGTTTTCGCTCATGCACCGATCCGTTGTTCGGATGCTGGGGAAGACGAATTTGCCGTGACCAGAAAAGGGTAAAATTGAGCGTAAAATTTCCACTGCTTGAGTTGAAAGCGGGACGATGTGATCGTTGTCCATTTTCATCTTGTGGCCGGGTATCCGCCACTCTGCCGCGTCGAGATCGATCTCTGCCCATTCTGCGGCGCGTAACTCACCGGGCCGTACAAATACTAAAGGCGATAGCTTCAAGGCTGCTGTAGCGTATGGGTGTCCCTCGTAGCCATGAATGGAGCGTAGTAGGGCAGCTAGCTGTTTGGGCTCTGTGATCGCAGCGAAGTGTCCCTTTTCAGGGACTGCAAGAGCCCCCTTAAGATCAGCCGTAACGTCACGGCTTGCAAAGCCGCTCGCTACAGCATAACGGAATACCTGCCCGCAAATCTGTTTAACACGATGGGCCGAATCGATGGAGCCGCGCTCTTCCATTTTTTGCACCGTCGAAAGTACATCACGCGGGCTAATTGCCGATATCGGTTTCTTCCCAATGAACGGAAAAACGTTTTTGGTCAACCAGTTCGTCACCTTCTCTTGTGTGCTTGAAGCGCGATCTGGCCCGGTCTTAGCTAGCCATTCTCGGGCCACGATTTCAAAGGTCTGTGCTGCCGTTGAAATCCTGGTGCGCTTGTCATCTTGTTTGGCTTGGCTAGGGTCGATTCCATCCGCAAGAAGCTCTCGTGCGGCCTCCCTGCGTTTGCGTGCTTTGGCTAGCGACACTGCCGGGTAGACGCCAATTGCCAAGGTCTTTTGTTTCTCAGCGAATCGATAATTCATGCGCCAGTATTTGCCTGCCGCTTTCACGAGCAGGAACATGCCCTGGCCATCGGTGTACTTGTCGCCAGCTGCCGCGCCGCTATGCTTGACCTGCCTGACGAAGGTATCTGTTAACGCCATAGTGCATCCTTGATGGTATCTGGTTTTGAGGCCGAACAAAGTACCAGCAAAAGTGCCAAGAAAATGCTGGTATCTGATGCTACCCCTTTGGAATGGTTTGGACAATAAAAAACCCGCGCTCCTATGACAGAGGCGGGTTTGTTGGATTCGGTTGGAATCCTTAGAGCAATTCGTTGGTCCCCCCGACTGGAATCGAACCAGTATCCCACGCTTAGGAGGCATGTGCACTATCCATTGTGCTACGGGGAGGACACGGCTGGCACGGATGGCAAGCCGGCGCCATTATAGCCGACCGCCTCCGGGCGTAGTGGCGGATTTGCACTTCAGCGCAGCTGGCCCGCCGCCGACATGCGCAAATACAGCAATTTCAGCGGAACCCAGGTCACCAGGTCGTCGAATTCGCCGCCCGGCCGGGTGGCGTCGCTGCTGGCGCGGCGGCTGATGAAGTCGTTAGCGCCGCTGTTGTTGTGGATCTCGTCGATATTGCCCTGGGCGCCATTGCTCTGTGCGACACCCTGTGGCGAGGTGCCCAGGTTATAGCGGCCGGCCGACAGTAGAACCGCCGGCACGCACTGGGCCAGCAGGCTGCATTGCGCCTGGCCAGCCAGGTAGGCCGGTGCGCCGCTGTCGAGGCGGGTCAGCACGCGCTTGCCCGCCACCGCTTCGCTGACCACGATGGGCGACTGGGTAAAGTCCGGGCTGACGCTGTAACGCAGCAGTTTGCCCCAGCCGTCCTGGGCATTGATGCCCAGTGTGACCCAGGGCAGGAATCCGGTGCAACTGCTCTCGGCGGCGCACGGCAAGGGCGATTCCTGGCCGTCGGTGGCCGAGACGGCGGGGCGCGGCAGGCGGCCATAGCGCAAGGCGTAGCCGATCAGCGCCTCCCTGGCCTGGCCCATGGCGACCAGGGTCTGGCGCTCGCGCGCCACGTCGCTGCGCGGGCCGCCCAGCGCGCTGACCAGCAGCGAGGCCGCGCCGACCCCGGCCACCGCCAGCAGCAACAGTAGCGCGGCGCCCTGTTGCGAGAGGCGGCCGGAACGGCGGCGGAGTGGGGGCGCAGGCGGCATGGGGCTGGATGGGCGGTAGGGTGGGAATCGATCTTACCGCAGCGCCCGCCGTCGCGCCAGCCGCCCCGCCGTAAAACATGGCCCGGTGCCACGCGAACCGGTACAATACGGGCTTCGTTCAATGGCACGGCCGCGCCACCCGCTGGTGGACGGGCCGGGCACTCCACTTCAGATCCCTATGGCAGTCATTTCCCTCACCTCCGCCCAGCTGGCGTTTGGTCACGTAGCCTTGCTCGATCATGCCGAATTGTCCCTGGAAACGGGCGAGCGCATCGGCCTGATCGGCCGCAACGGCACCGGCAAGTCGTCGCTGTTGAAAATCATTTCCGGCCAGAGCAAGCTGGACGACGGGCTGCTGGTGATGCAGCAAAACCTCAACATCGTGTACGTCGCGCAGGAACCGGTGTTCGCGCCGGACATGAGCGTGCATGACGCGGTGGCCGAAGGCTTGGGCAGCCTGCCTGCGCTGCTGAAGGAATACGACGGCCTGACGGGCCAATTCGGCCAGGGCGACGACGATGCCGTGATGGCGCGCATGCACGAAATCCAGGTCCAGCTGGATGCGGCCGATGGCTGGAACCTGGCGCACAAGGTGGACACCGTACTGGATAAATTGAACCTGCCGGGCACGCTGCGCATGCGCGAACTGTCGGGCGGGATGCAGAAGCGGGTGGCGCTGGCGCGCGCGCTGGTGTCGGCGCCCGACGTGCTGCTGCTGGACGAGCCCACCAACCACCTCGACTTCACTTCCATCCTGTGGCTGGAAAGCCTGCTGCGCGACTTCAAGGGCAGCGTGCTGCTGATCACCCACGACCGCGCCTTCCTGGACAAGGTGGCGACCCGCATCATTGAGCTGGACCGTGGGCAGCTGCTGTCCTATCCCGGCAATTTTGCCGCCTACCAGGCGCGCAAGGCCGAGCAGCTGGCGGTTGAGGCGGTCGAGAACGCCAAGTTCGACAAGGTGCTGGCGCAGGAGGAAGTCTGGATACGCAAGGGCGTGGAAGCGCGCCGCACCCGCAACGAAGGCCGGGTGCGGCGCCTGGAGCGCTTGCGTGAGCAGCGTGCCGTGCGGCGCGAGCAGCAGGGCCAGGTGCGGCTGGAGGTGGCCACCGGCGAGCGTTCCGGCAAGATCGTGGCGGAGCTGGAGCAGATTTCCAAGTCGTACGGCGGGCGTCCCATCGTCAGCCAATTCAGCGCCACCATCCTGCGGGGCGACAAGATCGGCCTGATTGGCGCCAACGGCGCCGGCAAGACCACCCTGCTCAAGCTGATCCTGGGGGAGCTGGCGCCGGACAGCGGCACGGCCAAGCTGGGCACCAAGCTGCAGGTGGCGTATTTCGACCAGATGCGCACCCAGCTCAACGAGGAAGCGACGCTGGCCGACACCATCGCGCCGGGCAGCGACTGGGTGGAAATCAATGGCCAGCGCAAGCACGTGATGAGCTATTTGGGCGACTTCCTGTTCGCACCGGAGCGCGCCCGTTCGCCGGTCAAGTCGCTGTCCGGCGGCGAACGCAACCGCCTGCTGCTGGCGCGCCTGTTTGCCAAGCCGGCCAACTGCCTGGTGCTGGACGAGCCGACCAACGACCTCGATATCGACACCCTGGAATTGCTGGAGGAGCTGCTGGAGGACTACACCGGCACGGTGTTCCTGGTCAGCCACGACCGCACTTTCCTGGACAATGTGGTGACCCAGGTGATCGTGGCCGAAGGCGAGGGCCGCTGGCGCGAATATGTGGGCGGCTACAGCGACTGGGAGCGGGTGCGTGCGGCCCCGGTCTCCGCCGCCGCCAAGCCGGCCGAGAAGAGCGTGGCGGCGCCGGCAGCGGCGACGGCGGCAGCGCCCAAGCCGAAAAAACTCAGCAACAAAGAGCAGCGCGAACTGGAGGAATTGCCGGCCCTGATCGCCAGCCTGGAAGATGAGCAGAGCACGCTCTCGATCGCGCTTGCTGCGCCTGATATTTACAGGCAGAATCCAGCCGAGGCGCGGCGCATGACGGCGCGCATCGAGGAAATCGAAACGCTGCTGATGGCGGCGCTGGAAAAGTGGGAGCAGATCGAGGCGCGCGGCCAATCCTGAGGCGGCGCCTGCTGCCAATTCACCGTTTGGGGAGAAGCATGACAGGTAAGCGTACGCCAGTTCCATCCCATCGCAGGCTGCAGGCCTGCCCCTTCCCCTGCCAGTCCAGTGTGGCCCGTGTTTGACCGGGCCGCCTGGGCACGCATACTGCCTTTCCTGGTCTATCTGCTGTTCATTGTGGTTGCCGACCTGCTGACGCAGGCCGGGGCCGGCGCGGCCGCGCTGCGCTGGCTGTATCCCGTCAAGATCGCCGTGGTGACCTGCCTGCTGGTTGTATTTTTGCCACAATATGAGGAGCTGAAGACCAGCCGCCCGGCGCCGCTGCTGGCACTGGCCGCCGGCGTGCTGGTCTTTGTGCTGTGGATCTCGCTGAATGCGCGCTGGATGCAGGTGGGAAGCTCGGCCGGCTACGATCCGCGCGTGGATGGCGCGCTGTACTGGCCGCTGATCGCGATCCGCCTGGCCGGCGCGGCGCTGGTGGTGCCGGTCATGGAAGAATTGTTCTGGCGCTCCTTCTTGCTGCGCTGGATCGCCGCGCCGGCGTTCCAGTCGGTGGCGCCGCGCACGGTAGGACTGAAGAGTTTCATGCTGACGATGGTATTGTTCGGCGTCGAACATAATCTGTGGCTGGCCGGCATGGTCGCCGGTGCGGTCTACGGTTTGCTGTATATGCGTACCGGAAACCTTTGGAATGCGATCCTGGCGCATGGCGTTACCAACGGTGTACTTGGCATTTGGATAATCTATACGGGCAACTGGACTTACTGGTAAGATTGTATTTTTCCCAGCTCTTTTTAACAATTTTTTAAAGACCGGCCCCCATGTTCTGTTCTTCGCATAAGAGTCTTTCCTCCCGTTTGAGTGTGGGCGCGGCGGTGCTGCTGGTCTGTGGCTGGTACACGGCACCAGCCTGGGCCGACGATTCCTTCCATCCCTTTGCCGCGCTGAGCTACAGCTACGACGACAATCTGTTCCGCGTTCCCGACGACAGCCCCGGCTACGACAACCAGCGCGGCGACCGTTCGCGCATGGCGCAGGGCGGCTTGCTGTTCAACCATACCTACGGGCGCGAAGTGGTCAACCTGCAGGCCAAGGTGAGCCGGGTCACCTTCGATCATTTCACCCAGCTCGATTACAACGGCAAGGATTTGCTGGCCGACCTGGGCTGGCACATGGGCAACCATGTGGACGGCACGCTGGGCGTCAGCTACACCGAGGTGCTGGCGCCGTATACCGATGTCAGCACGCGCGAGCGCAATGTGCGCAAGGTGCGCAACGAATACGCCAGCGCCAACTGGGCAGTGCACCCGAGCTGGCGCCTGCGCGTGGCCGGCAGCAGTGTGCGCTCGACCTATGACCTCAGCACGCAGGCCTATAACAACCGCACCGATGATGCCCTGGAGACCGGCCTGGACTATGGTGTCAGCAGCGGCAGCACGCTCGGCGTCCAGGTGCGTGAGGCGCGCACCGATTATGACCTGCAGCGCCTGGTGGGCAACCAGCTGGTGGACGCCGGCTCGCGCCAGCGCGACATCAAGCTGCGCGCCTACTGGAAGGTGACCGGCGTGACCGACCTGCTGTTCCTGGGCGGCTGGGCCAAGCGTACCCATGCGTTCTTCACCGAGCAGGATTCGAGCGGCGTCAATGCCCGCCTGGTGGGCAATACCGTCTTCAGCGGCAGCACGGCGTTGACGGCCTCCGCCTGGCACGAATACGCCGGCGCGGAAAACAACGTGGTCAGCTACAGTCTGAACACGGGGGCCAGTGCCGGCGCCACCTGGACCGCCAGCAGCAAGCTGCAAGCCACCGCGCAATGGCGCTACGAGCGGCGCAATTTCAAGGGTTACCTGCTGCAGACGCTGGGGCTGGACCTGTACGACACCAATCACAACACATCGGTCGGCCTGGTCTATGTGCCGACCCGGCTGGTGCAGCTGAACCTGTCGGCTTACCGCGAGACCCGCGGCGGCGTACCGCTGCTCGGCTATAACAGCTATCACAGCAATGGCATGAGCCTGACTGCAAGTCTTCAATATTGATGGGCAACATGACTCTTAATGATATACCCCTGATTTCGTTCTTTCAGCGCGTGCTCGATCCGCTGGTGATCATGGGGGTGTTGTACTTGTCGTCGATAGCCTATGGCGAGCCGTTCACCGGTTATTCGCTGGTGCTGATGGTGCTGGCCTTTTTCATTTCCTCCGCGGTCTATCAGCACATCGATCCTTACCGCACCTGGCGCAGCGGGCGCATGCTGGCCTATGTGCGCGACACGGTGGTGGGATGGGGCATCACGGTGGCGGTGCTGCTGTTTATCGGCTCGGCCAGCGGCCTGGGCTATCGTTTCGACGAGCAGGTGCTGCTGACCTGGTTCCTGATCACGCCGGTGGCGCTGGTGGCCAGCCCGGTGGCGATGCGGCGCATCGGCCCGGACAAGGCCAGCGAGGTGCGTTCGGTGGTGATCGTGGGCGTCAACGACGTCGGCCTGAAGTTTGCCAACGTGTGCCGCCGCACCCCCAATCTACTGATGGACATGGTGGGCTTTTTCGACGACCGCGTCGAGGACCGCTACCCGGTGGGGCTGCGCGAGCCGGTGCTCGGGCGCATGAGCGAGATCGCGGCGTACGTGCGCGCCAACAATATCAAGATGATTTTCATCAGCCAGCCCATCTCGGCCCAGCCGCGCATCGTCAAACTGCTGGACGAGCTGCAGGACACCACGGCCTCGGTCTATTTCCTGCCCGATATCTATGTGTTCGACCTGATGCAGGCGCGCTTCGACAATGTGGGCGGGATGCCGGTGATTGCCATCTGCGAATCGCCGTTCACCGGTCTGAACAGCATGATCAAGCGGGCCAGCGATGTGGTGCTGGGCGCGGCGATCCTGCTGCTGTTGCTGCCGCTGATGCTGGTGATCGCGCTGGCGGTGAAGTTGACCTCGCCCGGTTCGGTGATTTTCCGCCAGCGCCGCTACGGCCTGTACGGCGAAGAGATCCTGGTCTACAAGTTCCGCTCCATGACCGTCACCGACGACGGCGCCACGGTGGTGCAGGCGCGCCAGAACGACCAGCGCCTGACCCGCATCGGCGCCTTCCTGCGGCGCAGCTCGCTCGACGAATTGCCGCAGTTTATCAACGTGCTGCAGGGGCGCATGAGTATCGTGGGGCCGCGCCCGCACGCGGTGGCGCACAACGAGCAATACCGCAAGCTGATCAAGGGATACATGCTGCGCCATAAGGTCAAACCCGGCATTACCGGCTGGGCCCAGGTGAACGGCATGCGCGGCGAGACCGAAACCCTGGACAAGATGGAGGCGCGGATCCGCTTCGACCTCGATTATCTGCGCAAGTGGTCCCTGTGGCTGGACTTGTGGATCATCCTGAAAACCGTGCAGGTGGTGGTCAAGCGCGAGAATGCCCACTGATGGTGGGGGCGGGCTGTGGCGCAGCGTGCACGAAAGCGCTGCGCGCCGCCAACTGACCTGGCGCTTGAGGTAGCATAGCGGATGAACTGCAAAAATTGCATGCCTAAACAACATTATTTATAACATTGACAAGCGCAGGCGCGGGGGGCATACTTGGCGCGCGCATCTTGTGCAGTTTTGCTAATACATGTTGCTGATTTTAAATGGTGGATTGGCGGCCCTGCCGAGCCGGTCCAGATCTAGTGCACAAATGAGGACATCAATGTCGAATCCGATTACTAAGGCAGGCTCTATGATGAATGCACCGGCGCGCCGCTGGCTGTCCGTGGCGCTGCTGGCGGCGCTGGCGACGCTGGCCGGCTGCGGCCACAAGGAAGGCAAGCCGGGCCAGGCCCTGGCCAGCGTGGACGGTGAAGAGATTACGGTGTTGCAGCTCAATGAAGAGCTGCAGCGCGCCAACGTGCCGGCGGCGCAGCAGGCTGCGGCCAGCAAACAACTGCTGGCATCGCTGGTCGACCGTCAACTGCTGCTGAACGAGGCCGTCAAAGAGAAAGTCGATCGTGATCCCAAGGTGCTGGCCGCCGTCGAACGCGCCAAGGCGCTGATCGTGGCCCAGGCTTACATGCAAAAACACATCACCGTGCCGGCCAAGCCGAGCCGCGCCGAAGTGGAAGAATATTTCCAGAAGAACCCGCTGTTCTTCAGCAACCGCAAGCAGCTCGACATGCGTGAACTGGTGCTGGCCACGAAGGACGTGGATGACAAGGTGAAGGCGGCCATCGACAACGCCAAGTCGCTGGAAGAGGCGGCGGCCTGGATGGGGCAGCACGACGTCGCGTTTACCCGTACCCAGCTGTCGCGTGCCTCGTCCGACCTGCCGGCGGAGCTGGTGAGCCGGCTGCTGGCGCTGCCGAAGGGGCAGCTGTTCATCATCAAGGAAGGCGACCGCAGCCTGCTGATCACCATCGCCGAGGTGCGCGATGCCCCGGTCACGCTGGAGCAGGCGGGGCCGCAGATCGAGCAGTTCCTGTTCAACAAGAAGAACAAGGAAGCGGCCGACAATGAACTGGCGCGCCTGCGCGGCCTGGCCAAGATCAGCTACCTGAACGGTGCCGCGGCGCCGGATAGCAAGCCTGCCGCGGCAGCGTCTGCGTCTGCGTCTGCGTCGGCCGAGGCGGCCAGCGGCGGCGCGGCGGCCTCGGGCGCCGATGCCAACGCGCGCGGCGTGGCCGGTCTGAAATAATCGCATCATGGGCATTTAACACGTCGAGCAGAGGCAGGAACATATGAAACAGTTGAAAAATTGGTTGATCGCACTGGCCACGCTGGTGCTGATGGGCAATGCCAGCGCCGATGCCGTATTGGGGCCGGGCGATGTGCTGAAAGTATCGGTCTATAACAATCCGGACCTGACCACCGAGACCCGCATCAACGATGCCGGCAGCATCACCTTCCCGCTGCTGGGGGCGGTGGTCATCGGCGGCCTGGAAGTGACGGCGGCCGAGACCAAGCTGGCCGGCCTGCTGGAGTCGGGCGGCTTCCTGAAAAAGCCGCAGGTTAACATCCTGATCACCCAGATCCAGAACCAGCAGGTATCGGTGCTGGGCCAGGTGAACCGCCCAGGGCGCTATCCGATCGAAGGCCGGCGCAGCCTGCTGGACCTGCTGGCCATGGCCGGCGGTATCTCCCCGGACGGCGGCGATACCGTGGCGCTGATCCGCAAGCGCGGCGACAAGACCACCAAGGATGTGATCGACGTCATCGCCATGGTGCGCACCGGTGCGCTGGAGCAGGACTTCCAGCTGGCCGCCAACGACATTATTTATGTCGAACGCGCGCCGCGCTTCTATATCTACGGCGAGGTGCAGCGTCCCGGTCCGTTCCGTCTGGAGCGCTCGATGACGGTGCTGCAGGCGCTCTCGACCGGCGGCGGCCTGACCGCGCGCGGCACCGAACGCGGCCTGACCATCAAACGCCGCGATGCCAACGGCAAGCAAGTCGTGCTGGATGTGAAGCAGGACGACCTGGTGCAGGTAGACGACGTGGTCTACGTTAAGGAAAGCATTTTTTGATTTACTTGCGCTGCCTGGCTGATGCCCGGCAGCGCGCCGGCCCCCAATCGAGAACTTCATCATGAATTTGTCCCAATTCCTCCTGGTCCTGCGGGCGCGCAAATGGATCGTGCTGGCGGTGCTGAGCGTCACCGTCCTGGTCACGCTGGCGATTAGCCTGATCTTGCCCAAAACCTATAAAGCCACCGCCTCGGTGCTGCTCAACTACAAGGGCACCGACCCGGTGACCGGTCTGACCATGCCGGGCCAGCTGCTGCCTGGCTATGTGGCGACCCAGGTCGACATCATCACCAGCAAGAACGTGGCGCTGCGTGTGGTAGACCAGATGGGCCTGGCCAAGAACCCGGCCGTGGTCGAACAGTTCCGCACTTCGACCGAAGGCAAGGGCACGGTGCGCGACTGGCTGGCCGATCTGCTGTTGAAGAAGCTGGAGATTGTGCCGGCGCGCGAATCGAGCGTGGTGGAAATCAATTTCAAGGGTTCCGATCCGGTGTTCGTGGCCGCCGTGGCGAATGCCTTCGCCGACGAGTATGAAAAGATCAGCCTGCAGCTGAAGGTGGACCCGGCCAAAAAAGCCTCGTCCTATTTCAATGACCAGCTGCAGCAGCTGCGTGACAATGTGGAAGCGACCCAGGCGCGCCTGTCGAAATATCAGCAGGAAAACGGCATCGTCAGCGTGGACAACCGGCTGGACGTGGAAAACAACCGCCTGAACGACCTGTCGGCCCAGCTGGTGGGCGCCCAGGGCCAGCTGATGGAAGCCAGCTCGCGCGCCGGCATGGCCGCCGGCGGCCTGTCGGCCGAATCGCCGGACGTGGCCTCCAACCCGCTGGTGCAGAACCTGAAGATCGGTCTGGGCAATGCTGAAGGCAAGCTGGCCGAACTGAGCCAGCGTCTCGACCACAACCACCCGCAGTACCAGAGCGCCAAGGCGGAAGTGGACAAGCTGCGCGCCGACCTGAACGCGGCGCTGAAGAACACCTCCAGCAGCGTGAGCAACAACGCCACCATCCTGCGCCAGCGAGAGCGTGATATCCGCGGCGCCCTGGAAGCGCAGAAGAAGAAAGTGCTGGAACTGAACCGTACCCGCGACGAGCTGAACGTGCTGATGAAGGATGTCGAGAGCGCCCAGCGCGCGTTTGATGTGACCTCGCAGCGCTTTGCCCAGACCCGCATGGAAGGGCAGTCGGAACAGTCCGACATCGCGCTGTTGAATCCGGCCACGCCGCCGATCGAGGCGGCCGGTCCCAAGGTCGTGCAAAACACCCTGCTGTCGGTGGTGCTGGGCGCCATGCTGGGCGTAGGTATCGCGCTGCTGGCCGAGCTGCTGGACCGCCGCGTCCGTTCGGAATCGGAACTGACTGAAGAGCTTGGCATTCCCGTGTTTGGCGTGATTGAATGGAATGCCACCGCGCGCAAGCCAAGCGCCCTGAAGAACCTGCTGTCGCCACGCCGTCTGCGGCTGAATTAACAAGGAATGTCTATGAATGCCCCCGCCCACTCGATTTCGACCCCGAACGCCCCGCGCAGCACCGACTCCAGTATTGGCGGTCTGCTGCTGGAGTCGGGCAAAATCACCCCGGAAAATGCGGAGCGCGTGTTGCGCATGCAAAAAGAGCTGGGAATCCGCTTTGGCGAGGCGGCCCAGCGCCTGGGCTTGATCACGGAAGCGGACATCCAGCAAGTGCTGGCGCGCCAGTTCGACTATCCCTACCTGCAGGCAGGCGAGGGCAAGTTCTCGTCCAAGCTGGTGGCGGCTTACCAGCCGTTCAGCTTCCAGGTGGAGCGCCTGCGCGCCATCCGTAGCCAGCTGATGCTGCGCTGGTTTGCGCGCGGCCACAAATCGCTGGCGGTGCTCGAAGTGGGCGCCGAAGACGGTTCCAACCTGGTCGCGGCCAACCTGGCGGTGGTGTTCTCGCAGCTGGGCGAGCACACGCTGCTGGTGGACGCCAATCTGCGCACCCCGCAGCAGGCCGCGCTGTTCGACGTGCAGGGCCGCCAGGGCCTGTCCGACGTGCTGGCGGGCCGCGCCGACGTCGAAGCGATTACCAAGATCGATTCCTTTGTCGACCTGTCGGTGCTGGCCGCCGGCACCTTGCCGCCCAACCCGCAGGAACTGTTGAGCCGGCCGAACTTCGGCGCCGTCAACGCCAAGCTGGAAGCGAACTTCGACGTGGTGCTGTACGACCTGCCGCCGTTCAACGCCGGTGCCGACGCGCTGGCGGTGATCAGCCGCATCGGCGGCGTGCTGCTGGTGGTGCGCAAGAACCATACCTTGCTGGCCGACGTGACCACCATGGCCGAGCAGGTGCGCCAGGCCGGCGCCCAGGTGGTCGGCGCCGCCGTGGTTGACTTCTGATGAATGCGGTGCCCAAACCGGCGGCCGAGCCGCTGCGCCTGACGCAGCTGCCGGCGGCGTGGTGGCCGCTGCTGGCCGGGCTGCTGGTCATGTACCTGCCGACCTTCTACGGTCTGTTCACGGGGCCGTGGTCGACCGAGGAGCAGGCCCACGGGCCGGTGATCCTGGCGCTGTCGCTGTGGCTGATCTACCGTAACTGGCCCGAGATGCTGCAGCGCAGCGCGGGACGCGCCGGCGCACTGCTGGGCTGGCCGTTGCTGCTGACCGGATTGCTGATGTACGTGCTGGGCCGCTCGCAGCAGATCGGCCTGTTCGAACTGGCCTCCTTCATCGTGGTGCTGGCCTCCTGCGTGCTGGTGGTGCGCGGCGGCGGCGCGCTGCGGCTGCAGTGGTTCCCCTTCTTCTTCATGCTGTTCATGATCCCGCTGCCGGGCGCCCTGGTCAGCATGCTGACCATGCCGATGAAGATGGCCGTGTCGTTTGTGGTGGAGCATCTGCTGTTCGCGCTCGGCTATCCGATTGCGCGCACCGGGGTGATCCTGCAGATCGGCCAGTATCAGCTGCTGGTGGCCGACGCCTGCGCCGGCCTGCAAACCTTCCTCACGCTCGAGGCGCTGGGCCTGTTCTATCTGAACGTGGTGCGGCATACCTCGGCGCTGCGCAATATTTCGATCGCGCTGCTGATCGTGCCGATTTCGTTTACCGCCAATGTGATCCGGGTCACCACGCTGACCTTGATCACCTTCTACTTCGGCGACGCGGCCGGCCAGGGCTTCCTGCATGGCTTTGCCGGCATGGTGCTGTTCATTAGTGCGCTGATCCTGATTCTGGCGCTGGATTCCTTCCTGCAGTGGCTGGTCAAACGGCGGGAAGCGCAACAACTGGCCAAGGGAGCGCAGGCATGAACAAACCCATCGTGCTGAGCAGTGTGCTGGGCGGCCTGATGCTGTCGGCCGCGCTGGCCTCGTACTGGCTGACGCCGACCATCAAGATCGCCGACCAGCAGGAAAAAATCGTGCTGGAGCAGATGATCCCGCGCAGCTTCGGCGACTGGCGGATCGATCCGGCGGCCGTGGCCTATGTGGCGCCGTCGGACGACACCAAGGCCGACCTGGACAAGATCTATGACCAGATGGTCAACCGCACCTATGTCAACAGCCGCGGGCAGAGCATGATGCTGACCGTGACCTACGGCAGCCAGCAGACCCAGGACTTGCGCGCGCACCGGCAAGAGGTGTGCTATGCGGCCCAGGGCTTCGACATCCAGTCGATCGGCCATGAGGCTTTGCGCATTGCCAATCACGTGGTGCCGGTCACGCGCATGTTCGCGGTCAAGGACGCCCGCAAGGAGCCGGTCACCTATTGGTTCACCATGGGCGACAAGGTGGTGCTGAGCCGTACCGAGCGCATGCTGGTGCAGCTGAAGTATTCGTTTTCCGGCGTCATTCCCGACGGCATGCTGGTGCGGGTGTCGAACCTGACGCCGGACGCCAATGCCGGCTACCAGGCGCAGAAGGATTTCCTCGATGCGCTGATGGCCTCGGTGGATGCGAAGACCGGCGACCGCTTGCTGGGCGCCGCCAGCGCCCCCTAGTTTTTGCGGAGTTGCTTTGCGCATTGTTATTGTTATCAGCAGTTTGTTCTACGGCGGGGCCGAAACCCAGGCGATGGCCCAGGCCAGGCAGCTGGTGCGGAACGGCCATCAAGTCGCCATTTACTGTCTCAGCCGCCACAATCCGCGCGCGCAGGAGCTCGATGGCTCGGGTGTGCAGGTGATCGCCGACCATAAGCGCGTGCGTTTCGACCTCGGCACGATCTGGCGCCTGCGCCGTTTTTTGCGGCGCTTCCAAGCCGATATCGTGCATGGTTTCCTGTACGATGCCAACCTGTATGCGCGCCTGGCGGCGGCCGGCAGCGGCACGGTGGCGCTGTCGTCCGAGCGTAGCGACGGTTACACGCTGAGCCTGGTCCAACGCCTGGCGCACCGCCTGAGCCGTGGCTTGGCGCGGGGCGTGGTGGCCAACTCGCATGCCGGCGCCCGCTTTGCGCAGGCCATGTATGCGTTTCCGGATGCCAAAATGCACGTGGTGTGGAACGGCATCGATCTGGCCGCGGTCGCGCGCCGGGTGGACGCTGCCGGCGGCAATGTCAAGGCCGAGCTGTTCGGCGACCCCACTGTCAAGCTGGCCTGCATGGTGGCCAACATCAAGCCGGACAAGGATTACGCGCTGGCGCTGCACAGTGCCGCGCTGCTGATCCAGCATGATCCGCGCTGGCGCGTGCTGTTTGTGGGGGATGAGAATATCTGGACCGGCGCCTACCATGCCGAGATGCGCGCTTTGCACGCGCAGCTGCAACTGGAGGGCAAGGCGCTGTTTGCCGGCACGCGCAGCGACGTGCTGGAAATTATGACCAAGGTCGATGTGCTGTTTTCGACCTCGGTGCGGGAGGGCTTCCCCAACGTGGTGCTGGAAGCGATGGCGGTCGGGGTGCCGGTGGTGAGCACGGAGTATTCCGACATCCGCCTGATTCTGCCTCAGCCCTGGCAGGTGGTGGACGAGCGCCGTGCGCCGGTCATGGTGGCCGCGATCGAGCGCGCCTATGCCGAGCATGATGCGCTGGCGGCACAGCAGCGCCGCTGGGTCGAGCAGCATGCCACCACCGAGGCGTGCGCAGCGCGGTTGGAAACGGTGTATGCGGGTTACCTGAACAATATGAATGGCTGATGGCGGGGCCGTTCGCGGCCGGCGCGCAGCGCGACCCTGGTGAAGAGACCCTTATGAAAACCCTCATCTTTTTTGGCCTGTTTTTTGCCGCCTTCCTCGGCCTGGTGGCTGGCGCCGTCAGCCCGCTCATCGCCATCGCCATGTTCATGGTGCTGTTCCCGCTGATCTTCGTGCTGCGCGATTTCCGCGCCGGCGTGGTCATGGTGCTGATCCTGGTGCCGTTTTCCAGCGTCAGCCTGGTCGGCCACCTGTACTTCCTGAGCACGCCGGAAGTCTTGATCGGCCTGACGTTTGGCTCCTTTTTGCTGGGCTGGATCCTCGACCAGCGCCAGCTGATCATGATGCCGCGCATCATGTGGTGGCGCTATCTGCTGCCGATCGGGATCGCGCTGTGCATCGGCATGACCCACCTGGGGGAAATGAGCCCCTTGCTGGTGCTGCGCATTGGCGGTGAATTCGGCAGCAAGTTCAAATACCTGGTGGAGTATGGCCTGCGTCCGATGCTGTTCGTGCTGGTGGCCTTCATGCTGGCCAATGCGGTGCGCACCAGCGCCAAGCCGGAACGGTTCCTGATCCCGATCGCGATTTCGCTGGCGCTGTTTTGCGCCATGCTGCTGACCTATATCGCCCTCAGCGGCCTGGGCCTGACCGCCATCGGCGGCTCGCGGGCCCGTAACTTCCTGTCGCCGCTGGGCATGCACGCGAATGAGTTCGGCGCCTTCTTTGGCATCGGCTTCGTGATCTTCCTGTTTGTCCTGCCGTCGGTGCGCGGCCTGCTGAGCCGTGTCCTGGTGCTGGCGCTGCTGGGCCTCAGCCTGATCGCGCTGCTGCTGACCTTCTCGCGCGGGGGCTATGTGCTGGTGGCGATCGGCGCGGCGTATTTCATGTTCTCGCGTTCCCAGTTCAAGCTGGCGATCTGGACCGGCGTGGCGCTGGTGGCGGTGGTGATGCTGATGCCGCAGGAATTTGCCGACCGCGCCACCACCGGCCTGGGCGCGGGCAAGGGCGGCCACGATGTGATGTCGCGCAATACCAATGACGATGAACTGACGGCGGGGCGCGCCTGGCTGTGGCGCCAGACCTTCCCGGCCTTCTACAAGAGCCCGCTGATCGGTTCCGGCATTGCTTCGCAAGCCTGGTCCGATGCGGTGCGCAACGGTATCGTGCCGACCTCGCAGACCCACAGCTTCTATCTGTCCATGCTGTATGACACCGGATTGATCGGCCTGACGGTCATGATGAGTTTCTTTGTGTTCGTGTTCCGTTCCTTCCGCCAGGTGGCGGCCAGCGCCGCCGCGCCGCCGCAGATCCGCGCCGCCATGCAAGGGGCGGCGGCGGCCCTGGTGGGCTATGGCGTGATGGCCTTCACCAACGGCCTGTTCTGGCCGCGGGTGGAGAACGTCATGCTATGGTGTATGTTCGGCATCTGCGCCGCCTACCTGCCCAAGCTGGAAGCGGAAAAAAAGCAAATGGCTGAACTGGCGCCAGCCGTATGAGCGCGCCGCACCTGTGCATGCTGGCGCTGACCGCCTATCCGGTGCTGGCGCGCCGGCGCGATTCGCGCGAGCTGGGTGGAGCGCAGGTGCAGCAAGTGATGATTGCGCGCACCCTGGTGCAAGCTGGCATGCGCGTCAGCTTCATCTGCATGGATTACGGCCAGCCGGCGCGCGAGCGCATCGATGGCATCGACGTGCTGCGCATCCACGCGCCGGGCGCCGGCTTGCCGGGCCTGCGCTTTTTCTACCCGCGCCTGACCGACCTGATGGCGGCCATGAAGGCGGCCGACGCCGACGTCTATTACCAGCGCTGCGCCGCCGGCAACACCGGCCTGATGACGGCCTGGTGCCAGGCGCACGGCCGTGGCAGCATTTTCGCGGGCGCCTCCGATCTCGACTTCATCCCGCTGCCGCCCACGCTGGGCAATACGCGCGACCGCTGGCTGTACCGGCGCGGCGTGCGCCAGGCCAGCGCGGTGGTGGTGCAGAACCCGCGCCAGCAGGAATTGCTGCGGGCCCACCATGGCCGTGACGGCATCCTGATTCCCAGCTGTTATTTGCGCGACCCGGCCCCTGCCGCAGTGGCCGCCACGCCGCGCGAAGTGCTGTGGGTCGGCATGGTGCGCGAACCGAAGCGGCCCGACCGCTTCCTGGCGCTGGCGCGCGCGCTGCCGCACGTCAGTTTCCGCATGGTGGGCGGGCCCATGGGCGACAGCCCGGCGGTGCTGGCTTACTACGAAAGCATCCGTGCCGAGGCGGCCAGCCTGCCGAATCTGCAGTTCACCGGCTTTGTGCCGTATGACCAGGTGGACAGCTACTTCGACCAGGCCGCGATCCTGGTCAATACCTCCGATCACGAAGGCTTTCCCAATACCTTCCTGCAGGCCTGGGCGCGCGATACCCCGGCGGTGGCGCTGTTCGACACGGGCTCGCGCGTCGACGGCCAGGCGCCTTACGGCTTGGTGGCCAGCGAGGCCGAGATGGCGGCGCTGGTTGGCCGCCTGATGGCGGACCCGGCTGAGCGCCAGGCCCTGGGCCTGCGCGGGCGCGACTATTACGAGCGCCACCATGCGCCCCAGGTCACGGCCGCCCGCTACGGCGAACTGATCGAGACGCTGCGCCCGTCGCGCCGCAGGAGTGCGGCGTGAGCGCGGCGCTACGCCTGGCGGTGGTCAGCGCGGCCCCGCACTGGCCGCGCTGGGCCGCCGAGATGCTGGCCGCGGTGCTGGCCCTGCCGGGCAGCAGCTGGGTGTGCTGGCATGGCCTGGCGCAGCCGGACCTTGGCCTGGGGCCGCTGCAGCGCTGGTATGTCCGGGCGGATCGCCGTCTGCTGGGCGAGCGGCCCGGCTATGAGGGCGCGCAGGCCGCGCCGGCCGGCGCGCCCGCCATGCAGGCGGCGGCCTGGGCCCAGCGCGGCGACACGCTGCAGGTGCCCGACAGCGTGCTGCGCGACTGGGAGCAGGCCGGGATCGACCTGGTGATCTGGCTGGCGCCGCTGGCGCCCGCTTTGGCGCGGCCGCCGCAGCTGCGCCATGGCGTCTGGGCGCTGGCCATCGAAGGCCGCTGCGCCAGCCATCCATATGCCGGCGCGGCCGGCGTGCGTGCCGAGCCGCACCTGGTGGAAACCAGTGTGCTGGACTACGCTGGCAGTCCGCCGCGCGTGCTGTACCGCTCGGTCGGCTCGGCCTACCCCAATTCGCTCAGCCGCAGCCGCCGGCGCGCGCTCAGCAAAGGCCTGACCTTCATGGCGCGCTGCCTGGCGCCGGCGCCGTCCATGCCGGCGCTGTTGAACGCGCCGCCCGCGCCCGGCCCGGCGCCAAGCGCTCTCGGGCTGGCGCTGGCGGTCGGCGCCGAGGTGCTGCGCAACCGCTGGCTCAAGTGGCGCTACCGCGACCAATGGCAGATCGCCTGGACCTTCGACGCCGCCCCCGGCTGGGACGAGCTGGAGCGCTTTCACGCGCTGGCGCCGCCGCCGGACCGCTTCTGGGCCGACCCCATGCCGCTCTACTGGCAGGGCAAACACTGGATCCTGTTCGAGGAGCTGATCTATGCGGAGGGCAAGGGCCGCCTGCTGGCGCTGGAAGTGCGGGCGGACGGTAGCCACGGTGCGCCGCAGCCCCTGATGGAGCAGGACTACCACTTGAGCTACCCGTTCGTGGTGGCGCAAGGGGAGGAGCTGTACATGATTCCCGAGCTGCAGCAGGCGCGGCGCGTGGTGCTGTACCGCTGCACCGGCTTCCCCGGCCAGTGGACCGAGGTGGCCGTGCTGCTGGAGGGCGTCAACGCGGTCGACGCCACCGTGTTCAAGCACAGCGACGGCCGCTGGTGGATGTGGGTGTCGGTGGTGGCGGAAGGCGCCGAGTGCGGCGAGGAACTGTCGCTGTACTACGCCGACGCGCTGGCCGGGCCGTGGCGCCCGCATGCGGCCAATCCGGTGCTGTCGGACATACGCTGCGCGCGTCCCGGCGGCCCGCTGCTGCAGACGGCCGAAGGCTTGCTGCGCCCGGCCCAGAACAGCGGCCGCCATTACGGCGAGTTCATCGAATGGTGCCGCGTCGAGCAGCTCAGTCCGACCGAGTACCGCGAAACCGCGCTGGGCCGGCTGGCGCCGCAGCCCGGCGGCGGCCGCCTGCGCATGCATACGGTGGCGGCGGCGCATGGCCTGCGCGTGGCCGATGTGATGGTGCGGCGGCGCCGCTAGCGGCCGCCGCTTCAGCGCGGCAGCAGCAGGCGGCGCAGCGCCACCGTGGCCAGCAGCAGCTGCAGCGTACCCGACAGCACATAGGCCCACATCGCGCCCACCGCGCCCAGCAGCGGCGTGAACAGGTGCACGCCCAGCACCAGCGCGGCCGGCGCCAGCACTTCGATCGCCATATACCAGGCGGTGCGCTGGGTGGCCACCAGCACGAAGCCCAGCGTCCAAGCCGCCATCTTCAGCACATCGCCCAGCAGCATGACCGGCATCAGCTTGACCACGTCGTGGAAGGCGGGCGAAAAGACGATGTACACCACCAGTTCGCGGAACAGAAAGATGCCCAGCGCCAGCGCGGCGGTAATGCCGGTCACCGCCAGGAAGGTGCGCCGCACTTCGCGCCCCAGCGCGGCCGGCTGCTGCGCCAGCTCGCCCAGGCGCGGCATGAAATACAGCGAGACCGAAGTGGTGATGATGGTGGTGTAGACTTCGGACAGGCGCCAGGCGCCTTGCCACAGGCCGGCTGCCTGCAGGCTCAGCATCGACATCATGGCGTCGCGCACTAGGATGGTGGCCAGCGGGGTCAGGGTGGCGTGCGCCACCAGCATCGGGTAATAGCCGAGGATGCGGCGCAGCTCGATCCGGTCGATCCGGCCGGCATAGTCGCGCCAGCGCAGCTGGGTCGAGCGGCGCGACAGCCAGGCGCTCATGCCCAGCGTCAGCAGATAGGTTGCCAGCGAACCGCCAATGCCGCCTCTGATGCCCCACAGCACGCAGGCCGGGGCAAAGGCCAGCAAGCCCAGCACCGAAGCGAGGATGTTGGACAGCACCACCAGGTGGATTTCACGCACCCCGTTGAGCGCGCCCAGCAGCAGGCTGTTGACCAGGGTGGCGGCGATGGCCACCCCGGCCAGCATTACCGCCCAGGCGTAGCCGGCGTCGTCGAACAGCCAGGCCGCCAGCGGCCGCGCCAGCAGCAGCAGGATCAGTGCGCCGACCGCGCCCATCAGCAGCGCCAGGCGCAGGCAGGTGGCCAGCAGGGCGCTGCGGCGCGCCGGCTGCTGGTGGTATTCGGCCGACAGGCGCACGGCGGCGGTATTGATGCCGGCCCCCATCAAGCCCTGGCCCAGCGTCACCAGGTTGTTGAACTGCGCCACCAGCGCCAGACCGGGCGGTCCCAGGTAGACCGCGGTCATCTTGATGCTGATGAAGCTGCAGGCCAGGCGGATCAGGGCCTGGCTGGTGCCCAGGCTGAACGCGCGCCGCAGGCGGGCCCAGGCGCCTTGCTCGGCGCCGCTCATCGGGCCAGCTCCGGCGCCAGCAGCGCCAGGTAGCGCCGCTGCGCGGCGGGCTCGTCATGGTAGGTCTGGAAATGCGCGCGCACCCGGGTGCTGTGCGCCTCCCACTGCAGCGGGTCGGACAGCACTTGCGCCAGGCGCTGGCTCATCTCGTCCACGCTGCCGCACGGCAGGGTGCCGCAGACGCCCGCTTCCACCTGGGGCGCCACAAACGACAGGCTGGGCACGCCGCGGATCCAGGCTTGCAGAAAAGTGTTGGGGAAGCCCTCATGGGTGGAGGTGTTGATCAGGGCTGCGGCGCCGTCGAACAGGCTGCCCACCTGCTGCGGCGGCACATGGCCGCGCAGGCTCAGATTGGGCAGGGCGGCGGCCATTGCCTGCAGCTCGGCCTGCAGGGCCTGCGAGGCCGGATCGGCCTGCGCCCCGCCCACCAGCACGAACTGGCGCTGCGGCATGCGGCGGGCCAGCTCGGCAAACAGTTGGGGCTGTTTCAGCGGGCGCATGGTGCCGACCCAGATCACCGGGCCGTCGGCGCTGCCCGGGCGTGCGGCCGGATCGGTCAGGAAATTCGGACACAGCGCGGCTGGCCGCTGCAGATGCTGCGCCACGTCCTGCGCCTGCTGCGCGTTCTGCGCCAGGATCAGGTCGGCCCGCCGCAGGCCCCAGCGGTACAGCCACCAGTCGCGGCGGCTGACGTTGCGGTCGCGCACAGGCAGGAAATTGCTGTCGCTGGCGCCGGCGTAGAGGAAGCGTGCGCCATGGCGCCGCGCATACCAGGCGGCGGCGGCGGCATAGGCGCTGGCGGTGCGGACGTAGACCAGATCGGGACCGACGGCGCGCAGGGCTGCCACGGCGTCGGTCAGGCGCGGGTTGATCCACTTCAGGCCGCGCACGCCGCGCTGTCCCAGGTTGGGCAGCTTGTGCACGGTGATGCCGTCGATCTGCTGGCGGTCCGTCTGGCCGAAGTCGCGCGTCAGCACCGAGACCCGGAAACCGTTGCGCGCCAGCAGGCGGGCGATCTGGGCCTGCTGCATTTCAGCGCCGCCGGCGTGCTTGCCGCCGGCGTCGCCCACCAGGCTGGGATAAATATAGGGGGAAAGAAAACAGATGTGCTGAGTCATGAATTCAGGGCGGGGCAGGCCGCGCCGGCGCGGCGGAGGAAAAGAGCGGCCCGGTCCGGGCCGGGCGCAACAACGCTACAGCGGGGCGGAATCAGGCTGCCATGACGGCGGTGGCGTCATAGCCTTCCATCCAGCGCGCGTGCCACATCTGAAACGCCACCAGGAACCACACGCCCTTGACCGCCAGGTCGTCGCCGGCATCGAGGCGGCGTACCAGGGTGCGCACGGTGTCCGGGTCGAACAAGCCCTGGGCGCGCAGGCGGCTGTCGTTCAGATACTGGTCCACCAGCGGCCGCATGCCGCCGGTCAGCCAGCGCTTGAGCGGGATGCCGAAGCCCTGCTTGGGACGGTCGATCAGCGCGCGCGGCACGTGGCGGTAGAGCACCTTGCGCAGCAGGTGCTTGGGGCCGAGTTCGCCGTGGCGCAGCGAGTAGGGCAGCGAGAACGCGAATTCGGCCAGGCGGTGGTCCAGCAGCGGCTCGCGGCCCTCGATATGGGCCGCCATGGTGGCGCGGTCGACTTTGGTCAGGACATCGCCCGGCAGGTAGTTGTGCAGATCCCACAGGCACATCTTTTCGCCATCGACACCGGCAAAACTGTCGGCGTTGGGGCGCAGCGATGGCGCCGCGCCGATCAGGCGTTCCAGCACCTGCTCCGGCCAGTAGGAATGGGCCAGCGACTGCTCGTACATCTCGCCGATGCTGTGCACGCCCAGGCGCTGGTGGATCTTGGAAAAGCGCGTGCTCACGCTGTGGCGCAGCCGGTGATTCAGGCCGTGCCACTGCTGCTGCGCCAGATAATCGTCCATTTTTTGCCAGGGCAGCAGGCCCAGCACCTTGCGCATGCCCTGGCGCTGCCAAGGCGAAAAACCGTTCAGGCGGGCATTCTGGCGCGTCAGGTTGCCATACACCGAATAGCCGCTGAACAGCTCGTCGCCGCCGTCGGCCGACAGCACCACCTTGACCTGTTCCGAGGCCATGCGTGAGACCAGCAGGGTCGGAATACCGGAGGAATCGGCGAAGGGCTCATCGTACAAGTCGCCCCACTGCGGCAGGATGCGCATGGCCTCATCCACTTCCAGGATACGGGTGTGCTGCTCGGTGCCCAGGTGGCGCGCCACCGCCTCGGCATAGGGCGCCTCGTTGCGTTCAGCGTCGTTAAAGCCGATCGTGAAGGTCTTGATGCGCTGCGGGGAATTTTTCTGCAGTACCGCCGCCAGCAGCGAAGAATCGATGCCGCCGGACAGGAACACGCCGACCGGCACGTCGGACACCATGCGGTAATTGAAGGCGCTGTCCAGCAGCTGCTCGAGCTGCTCGGTCAGTTCCGCTTCGCTGGCCTGGTGCTTGTGCTGGGCCGAATCGACGATGCTCCAGTACTGCTGCACGCGCGGCGGGCCGCTTTCGTCCAGTTCCAGCCAATGGCCGGGCGGCAGCTTGTGCACCCCCTGGTAAATCGAGCGCGGATCGCCGATGTAGCCGTAGCGCAGATAGTCTGCCAGCGCGTCGCGGTCGATGGCCGGCTGCCAGTTGCGGAAGGCGCGCAGGGCCTTCAGTTCGGAACCGAAGAACAGGGCGCCGTTGGCCCAGCCGTAGTACAGCGGCTTGACCCCCAGCCGGTCGCGGATCAGGTACAGGCGGCGCTGGCTGCGCGACCACAGCGCGATGGCGAACATGCCGATGAAGCGCTGCACCGCCTGCATGCCCCATTGGGCAAAGGCGGCCAGCAGCACCTCCGAGTCGCCGCTGCCCTCGAAGCGGTGCCCCAGCGGCTCCAGCTCGGCGCGGATTTCGCGGAAGTTATAGATCTCGCCGTTGTACACCATGGCCCACTCGCCGCCGCCATGGAACATGGGCTGATGGCCGTGCAGGCTGAGGTCAAGAATGGACAGGCGCTTGTGGCCCAGGCCCGCGCGGCCGTCGGCCGACAGCCAATGGCCGTCGTCATCGGGGCCGCGATGGTGCAGGGCGGCCACCGCCGCTGGCAAGTCAGTGGCCCAGGCGCCGCCCTGGTTGGTTTGCAGCACAAAGCCCGTAATTCCACACACAGCCAATCCCCTTTACGCGTCCGCGACGCACTGCCGATTTGCTGCCGCACAAGGTGCCCAAGGGCAAAAATGCGGCATGATGACGAGTCCGTGCAGCTGGTCCGGCGCTGAGGCGCCGGCTGCGGACACGGAGTGACTAGTATGGCCGAATCATGCTTTCTCGTCAACACCATCCGCTGTGCGTGGCGAGGCGAACTGTGGTATAAGGTGTTGTTTCCATGCGGAATTTTTATTTACTGCCATTTCATTCTCTGGAGGGTGCTGCTACACTTTCCTAATGAAAACGGGGCGTGCTGGCCGCCCTGCGAACTCAAACGGATCTGCGTCCTCCAGTAATAACTGCTGGTCACCTCGTCAGTATGTGGTTATGGTAATCCGTGCAACCTCCTTTTTTAGGAACATGACTATGAACAATCTCTCTTTGCAGGCGAAACGGTATTCGCTGGCCGCGCAGTTGTTGACCGGTGCTGGTCTTGCACTGAGCGTCATGAGTGCACAGGCGCAGGCGGCCCCGACGCCGGTGCTCAAGGCTTATATGGCTGCGTTTGAACCGGTCGCCACCGATGCGCAGGTTGCACTTAACCGTGCCATGGACAATGTCTGGGGCGGCCACCAGTCGCGCATCACGCGCGACGCCGACGGCACCATCCACCTGTTATACCTGCAGTATCGCGCCGACACCACCATCCAGTGGCGCCTGATGCGACGCAGCGTGGCTGGCGTCTGGACCCAGGATGCGACCGGCCTCAGCGGCGACGACGTGGCGCTGCTGCGCGATCCGCGCGATGAGCGCGTGTACGTGGTGGCGTATCCGGACGGCACCCCGTATATGTACTCCGGCCCCACCTTTGCCGCCGTGAAGGTGCCAGGCGGCTGGCAGAGCCTGTTCGGTTCGCGCCACTACGGCAACGCCGGGATTGGTCCGGACGGGACCATCTGCATCAAGCACTCGCGCGAGAACACGGTCGCGCCATACACCGAAACCAAGGCCACCTACACCGATTACGCCTGCGGCAGCTACACTGCCAGCAACGGCCTGTGGAGCTGGGGACCGCTGGTGACGCGGGCGATTGGCAACCGCCATAGCTACGATTACCTGTTCCCCAATCCGCCCGGCGCGCCGGCGCCAGGCCTGTATGCGACGTCCTCGCGCGACGTCTACAAGGCCGCCGCGACCGAGGTGCCGAACTATGATCCGTCCGCGTTTGCCTATGCTTTCAATGGCGCCTACCGCTACGTGACCAGCATGACCAGCGCCAGCGATACGGCCTATCACGCGAGCGATATCGCGCCGCCGCTGCCGCAGAGTAATCCGACCGCGCCTTCGGCCGCACCGGACCGCCGCATGACGGACAGCTATATGGATAGTTCGGGGCGTACCTTCACCCCTTATTACCAGAACGATCCGCAGAACGCCGCGATGCGCGCGCTCAAGATCGCGATCGTGTCCAAGGATGGCAGCAGCACCTATCTGCTGGATGCCGGCCCGACCATGCCGAGCTATGGTCCGGCGCGCGTGTTTGAGGATTCCAAGCACCGCATCTGGGCGCTGTGGGGCGCCGCTGGCAGCATGTCCAGCACGCTGCGCATTTACCCGCTGAACGAAACGGTGACCGTCAATGCCGCCACTGGCGTCTCGACCAGCACCTGGGCGGTGGGCGGCTATACCGACCTCAGCAGCGCGATCTACCCGTACTCGCAAATCGGCAACGTATTCCTGGCCGTGCCGCGCGGCGGCAACTTCACCTCGCTGTACGTGGACATGATCTTCTCCGCCTGCAACGAGAAATACGGTGACCTCGGCTCCGGTGTGCCGTTTAACTCGAGCCTGTGTTATGATCCTGTTAATTCAAAATACCAACGTGTGTTTTATGCCAGGATCCGCTTGCCGGACTGAGGACGTGCGGTCCTAGGGCCGCTGCCGCCTCCCAAAGTCAGCTTGATCGCGCCGTCCGTCGATGGTGGGGTCAGGCTGATTTTGTGTTATGGGGATGCTGATCGGGCGTAAGGTACTTGTCTTTTACTTCGAAACCAGCGAGTGTTTATGCATAGTCGAAAAATCTCCGTAGTTGGACTGGGTTATGTGGGGCTGCCGGTAGCTGTTGCGTTCGGCAACAAGGCGCTGACCATTGGCTTTGACATCAACGAAGCCCGTCTGGCCGAGTTGCGCTCCGGTCATGACCGTACCAACGAGGTGGCGGCGGCCGATCTGCAGGCCGCGCGCATCGAGTTCACCAGCGACACCACGGTCCTGAGCCAGGCCGATTTCCACATCGTGGCGGTGCCGACCCCGGTCGACGACGCCCACCAGCCGGATCTGACGCCGGTGGTGCGCGCCTCGGAGACGGTGGCCAAAGCGCTCAAGAAGGGCGACATCGTGGTGTACGAGTCGACCGTGTACCCGGGCGTGACGGAAGACATCTGCGTGCCCATCCTGGAACGCGATTCGGGCCTGGTGTGCGGGCGCGACTTCACCGTCGGCTACAGCCCCGAGCGTATCAATCCGGGCGACAAGGAACACACCTTCACCAAGATCCTGAAGGTGGTGTCGGGCCAGGACGCCGCCACGCTGGAAGTGGTGGCGCAGGTGTATGAATCGGTGGTGACGGCCGGCGTGCACCGCGCCGCCAGCATCAAGGTGGCCGAGGCGGCCAAGGTGATCGAAAACACCCAGCGCGACCTGAACATCGCGCTGATGAACGAGCTGTCGCTGATCTTCGACCGCATGGGGGTGGACACCAACGACGTGCTGGCCGCCGCCGGCACCAAGTGGAACTTCCTCAAATTCAAGCCGGGCCTGGTGGGCGGCCACTGCATCGGCGTCGACCCCTACTACCTGACGCACAAGGCCGAGAAGCTGGGCTACAACTCGCAGGTGATCCTGGCCGGCCGCCGCATCAACGACGGCATGGGCGCCTATATCGCGCAGCAGACCGTGCGCCAGCTGATCCGTGCCGGCCACAACGTGGGCCAGAGCACCGTCACGGTATTCGGCCTGACCTTCAAGGAAAACTGCCCCGACCTGCGCAACTCCAAGGTGATCGATGTGATCCGCGAGCTGGAATCGTTCGGCATCAAGGTGCAGGTCACCGACGCCGAGGCCGACGCCGACGAGGCGATGCACGAATATGGCGTGCGCCTGCTGCCGGTCGACCAGCTGGCGCCGGCCCAGGCCGCCGTGCTGGCGGTGGCTCACACGGAATACACCCGCTGGAACGTGGCCGATTTCCAGGCTAAGCTGAGCGACCATCCGGTGGTGCTGGATGTGAAGGGTATTTGCGACCGCGCGCAGTTTGCCGCTGCCGGCGTCAGCCTGTGGCGTCTGTGAGGAATGAGCATGAACGCGTTTGATCAACTCCAGGCGCAGCTGCGCCTGGCGCCCAAGGTGTGGCTGGTGACCGGCTGCGCCGGCTTCATCGGTTCCAATCTGCTGGAAACCCTGCTGCGCCTGGACCAGACCGTGGTCGGGCTGGACAACTTCGACACCGGCCACCAGCGCAACCTGGATGCGGTGCAGGCCCTGGTCACGCCGCAGCAATGGCAGCGCTTCCGTTTCCAGCGCGGCGACATCCGCCAGCTGGCCGACTGCCAGCGCGCGGCCGAGGGCGTGGACTATGTGCTGCACCAGGCCGCGCTGGGCAGCGTGCCGCGCTCGCTGGACAACCCGATCGGCACCAACGAGAGCAATATCACCGGCTTCCTCAACATGCTGACCGCCAGCCGCGACGCCGGCGTGGCGCGCTTCGTCTACGCCGCCTCCAGCTCGACCTATGGCGACCACCCGGGCCTGCCCAAGGTGGAAGAGGTGATTGGCAAGCCGCTGTCGCCGTACGCCGTGACCAAGTACGTCAACGAGCTGTACGCCGACGTGTTTGCCCGCTGCTACGGCATGCAGACCATGGGCCTGCGCTACTTCAACGTGTTCGGTCCGCGCCAGGACCCCGACGGCGCCTACGCCGCCGTGATCCCGAAGTGGTATGGCGCGCTGCTGCGCGACGAGCCGATCCACATCAACGGCGACGGCAGCACCAGCCGCGATTTCTGCTATATCGCCAACGTGGTGCAGGCCAATCTGCTGGCCGCCACCAGCACCAATCCGGAAGCCGTCAACCAGGTCTACAACGTGGCGCTGGGAGACCGCACCACGCTTAACGAGCTGTTCGCGCTGATCCGGCAACGGGTGGCGGCGGCGCGTCCGGCGGTGGCCGAGAGCCAGGCCCACTATCGCGATTTCCGCGCCGGCGACGTGCGCCACTCGCAGGCCAGCATCGACAAGCTGAGCCGCTTGCTGGGGTATGCGCCCACGCACCGCGTGGCGCAGGGACTGGACGAGGCGACCGCCTACTACCTGGCGGCGATTACTGCCTGAGCCGCCCGCAAGGGCGATCATGAACCGTGGTTGCGGGAAGCTGCGTATGACGTTTGAAGATCGGCTTTACCCCCTGCTGTCGGCGTACATCCGCTCGCCGCAGTGGGTCAAGTCTTCCCTGGGCTATGCCTACGCGGCGTTGCCGGCGCTGTTGCGGCGCGGCCCGCGTTACAGCCACTATCAGGCGGAGGCGGCGCTGGCCAGCCGCGCTGAGCTGGAGGCGGTGTGCCGCGCCAAGCTGGCCGGCTCGCTGCGCTGGGCGCTGGAGACGGTGCCCTTCTATGTGCGCTATCGCGGACTGCTGGCGCAGCTGTCTGATCCTTACCAGGTGCTGGCACAGCTGCCGCTGGTGAGCAAGAGCGAGATCAAGCAAGACCTGGACCGCTTCGTCTCCACCGCGCTGCCGGCCAGCCGCCGCCTGGCCACCTATACCGGCGGCTCGACCGCCAACCCGATGAAGTTTTACCTGCAGAAAGGGGTGTCGCGGGTCAAGGAATACGCTTACATCGAGCATTTCCAGCAGCGCGTCGGGCTCGATAGCCGGGCCATCGTGCTGGCCATGCGCGGCCGCACCGTGCCCAGCGCGGCCGAGGCCGGCGGGCGACTGTGGATGTTCGAGCCGATCAAGCGCCAGCTGATCCTCAGCTGCGACCACCTGGAATGGCGCTATCTGCCGGACTACGTGGCGGCCATGAAAGCCTGGAAGCCGCGCTTCATCGAAGCCTATCCATCGGCCCTGCTGCCGCTGGCGCTGTGGCTGCGCGAGCACCCGGCGCCGGAACTGCTGGCCGGCATCGAAGGCGTGCTGCTGTATTCGGAGACGCTGTATCCCTACCAGCTGGAACTGTTCCGCGCCGTGTTCGACTGCCCGATCCTGAACCATTACGGCCATTCCGAGCGGGTGGTGATGGCCGGCGCCATGCCGGACGATGCGCGCTGCTTCTTCTGGCCGCAGTACGGCCATGTCGAGCTGCTCGACGAACAGGGCCGCGCCGTCACCCGCCCCGGTGCGCTGGGCGAGATCGTCGGCACCGGCTATGACAACCAGGCCCAGGCGTTCATCCGCTACCGCACCGGCGATCTGGCGGTGCTGAGCGAGGCCGAGCATCCGCTGTTGCCCGGCCATCCCGTGGTCGAGCGCATTGAAGGCCGGTTGCAGGAATTCCTGGTCTGCGCCGACCAGCGCCTGATCTCGATCTGCACCATGGGCGCGGCGCATTTCGGCGAGCTGGCCGAGGTGCTGGCGATGCAGTACGAGCAGCGCCAGGCCGGGCATGTCACGCTGAAGGTCGTCACCAGCGTGCCGCTGTCGGCCCAGCAGCGCGAGGGCATCCGCCGCGCCATCGCCGCCAAGACCCAGGGCGGCTGCGAGGCCGAGGTGGTGGAAGTGCAGGAGATTGCCCGGACCGGCCGCGGCAAGCACCAGATGCTGCTCCAGCATCTGGACCTGGGAGCGTATTACGGCGCCGGCCTGGCGCCGTTCGGTTCGACCGTCGTGCCTGGCCCCTGACGGTTTGTTTTGTTGTGAATTAGCGCGAATCCGCCCATGACTTCAACTCTACGCAACGAATTGCTGTACGGTACGCGAGCGCTGCTGCGCGACCATCTGGCGGGCGGCCGTCTGATCCGCCGCCTGCGCCAGCATGAGACGCTGAGCGTGCCGGCGCTGGCGCAGCTGCAGCAGAGCTTGCTGCACCGGACGCTGCAGACGGCGATTCGCCGCCTGCCGTATTACGCCCACATCAGCGCCGACTTCGGTCCGGCCGAGGCGCACGAGGTGCTGCGCCGCGAATTCCCCGTGATCACCAAGCGCACGCTGCTGGACCAGCCGGCCGCGCTGTACCCGCACGGCGGCCAGCGCCGCCCTTGGCAGCCGGCCGGCATGACCAGCGGCACCACCGGCGCGCCGCTGACCGTGTTCCGCAGCCTGAGCTCGGTGCTGATCGAGCAAGCCTTCATCAAGCGCCACTGGAGCTGGGTCGGTTATGCGCAGGGCATGCCGCGCGCCACGCTGCGCGGCGACATGGTGGTGGCGCTCGACTGCCAGCAGCCGCCGTTCTGGTTCTGGAACCGCTACGACCGGCAGCTGGTGCTGTCCTCGCGCCACCTGACCGAGGCGCATGCCGATGCCATCATCGACCGCCTGGCGGCGCTGCAGCCGGCCATGATGCAGGCCTATCCCTCGACCGCCTATACCCTGGCCTGCCTGCTGCAGCGGCGCGGGCGGACGCTGCGGATCCCCTACATCCTGACCGCGTCCGAGCCTACCTATGCCCACCAGCGCGAGCTGGTCAGCGAACGCCTGGGCGGCCAGCTGGTCGACATGTACGGCATGGCCGAACGGGTGGCGTTTGCCACCCAGTGCGAGCACGGCTCGCTGCATCTGAACCCGGATTATTCGCATGTCGAAATCCTGGACGAGCAGGGCCAGCCGACCGACGACTTCGGCTACGTGGTGGGCACCACCTTCCACAACCAGGCGATGCCCCTGGTGCGCTACCAGCTGAGCGACCGCACCCGCTGGAAGCCCGGCCGCTGCGCCTGCGGCCGGCCGTTCCCGATGATCGAACCGGTGACGGGCAAGGTCGAGGATGCGCTCAGCGGCAGCGCGGGGCAGATGATCAGCCCTTCGGTGCTGACGTTTGCCTTCAAAGGCGTGCCGCATATCCGCAAGTCGCAGGTGGCCCAGGTGGCTGCGGGCGTGTGGGAAATCCGCCTGGTGCCGGATGCGGGTTTTGGCGACGCCGAGCGCGCGCTGCTGCTGTCCAACATCCATCATTATGTCGACGCCGCCATCACGGTGCGGGTGGTGTTGCGCGACGATCTGCCCAACACGGCCGCCGGCAAGTTCCGCTGGGTCGTCAATGAGATCGCGGCCCGCGGCCGCGCTGAATAAAGGGCACTATGAAATCCATCGTGATGCTGGGGACCAGCTTCCGTACCATGGGCGGCGTGGCCGCCGTGGTGAATGTATACCGCGCCGCCGGCTTGTTCGAGCGCTTTCCGATCACGTATATCGCCACCCATGTCGACGGCGGCAAGCTGGCCAAGCTGGCCATCATGCTGCGCGCCTGGCTGCAGTTCCTGCCGCGCCTGCTGACCGGGCGGGTCGGCCTGCTGCATGCGCATGTGGCTTCGCGCGCCAGCTTCTGGCGCAAGTCGCCGTTCTTCCTGGCCGCTTTCCTGTTCCGCGTGCCCTGCGTGCTGCATCTGCACGGCGGCCATTTTGCCATGTTCTACGGCCAGGAATGCGGCCCGTGGCGCCAGCGCTATATCCGCTACATCTTCAACCGCTCGGCCCACGTGGTGGTGCTGTCGCAGGGGTGGCGCGACTGGGTGGCCTCGATCAGCAGCAACCCCAGGCTGAGCGTGATTTTCAATCCCGTCATGATGCCGGAGCCGGCGCCCGCATGGCAGGCGCGCCAGCCGGGCCAGGTGCTGTTCCTGGGGCGCCTGGGGCAGGGCAAGGGCAGTTACGACCTGCTCGCGGCGGCGGCCCGGGTGGCGGCCGCGCAGCCGGCCTTGCCTTTGCAGCTGCGCCTGGGCGGCGACGGCGAGCAGCAGCAGACCGCCGCGCGCGCGGCCGAGCTGGGGCTGGCCGAACGGGCCCAGTTGCTCGGCTGGGTGACCGGCGAGGACAAGCAGCAGCAGCTGGCGCAAGCCACGGTCTATGCGCTGCCCTCGTATAACGAAGGCTTGCCGATGAGCGTGCTGGAAGCGATGGCGCATGGCGTACCGGTGCTGTCGACACCGGTCGGCGGCATCCCCGAGGCCGTCACCGATGGCGTGGAAGGTTTCCTGGTGGCGCCAGGCGATGTCGACGCCCTGGCCGCGCGCCTGCAGCAGCTGTTGGCCGAGCCCGAGCTGGCGCAGCGCATGGGCGCGGCCGCGCGCGCCAAGGTCGCGGGCACCTTTGCCAGCACGGCCGTGCTGCCGGCGCTGGAACGTATTTATCTTTCGCTGGGCATGAGGACACGATGACGTCGCTGGGCTGGAAAATCAATCGCCTGAAACTGATGGGTGGGGCCGAGATCGCCTGGCGCGTGCGCCAGCTGGCGCAAAAAAAACTCAGCCGTTACGGCCTGGGCCTGTGCTACCGGCCGCCCGCGCCGGACAGCAGCCGCGCGGGTGCGCACTGGCTGCAGGCGCTGCCCCAAGGCAGCCTGCAGCGTGACGCCATCTGCGCCGCCGCCGATCAGGTGCTGGCGGGGCGCTGGGACGTGTTTGCGCTGCGCGGCGTTCAGCTGGGCTTTCCGCCGCAGTGGAACCGCGACCCCAAGACCGGCACCCAGGCGCCGATGGTGCTGGGCAAGGCCATCGACTACCGCAGCGAACGGGTGGTGGGCGACATCAAATACCTCTGGGAGCCAAGCCGCCACCTGGAGCTGGTCGCGCTGGCGCTGGCCTGGTCGGTCAGCGCCGAGGCGCGCTATGCCGCCGCGGTGCGCAGCCTGCTGCTGTCATGGCTGGATCAGTGCCCCTATCCGATCGGGGTTCATTGGACCAGTTCGCTGGAGCTGGGCGTGCGCCTGCTGAACTGGGCTTATGTCTGGCAGCTGCTGGGGGGCGATGCTTCGCCGCTGTTCGAGGGCGCCGAGGGCGCCGCGTTCCGGCGCCGCTGGCTGGATGCGGTCTACCAGCACTGCCATTTCATCAGCGGTTACCTGTCGCGCCATTCGTCGGCCAACAACCATTTGCTGGGCGAATACATGGGCCTGTTCATCGCCAGCGCGCTGTGGCCTTGCTGGCGCCGCAGCGCCGCCTGGCAGCGCCAGGCGCGCAGCGGCTTCGAACAGGAAGCGTTGCGGCAGAATTTTGCCGACGGCGTCAACCGCGAGCAGGCGGTGTACTACCAGCACGAAGTGATGGACATGATGTTGCAGTGCGAGCTGGCGGCGCGCGCGGCCGGCCAGGGGTTTTCGGCGGCCTACCTGGAGCGCCTGGAGCGCCTGGGCGACTTCCTCCACGCCCTGATGGACTGCGGCGGCCATATGCCGATGACGGGCGACGCCGACGATGCGCGCATGGTGCGCCTGAATTACGGCGGCGCCGACTGTCCCTACCGCTCGCTGCTGGCCAGCTGCGCGCTGCTGTTCGGCCGCGCCGACTTCAAGCACCGCGCCGCCGCGCTGGACGACAAGAACCGCCTGCTGTTCGGCGCCGCCGGCGTGGCGGCCTGGGACGCGCTGGCCGCGCGCGGCGTGCCGCCCACCATGGCGTTTCCCCAGGGCGGCTACTACCTGCTGGGCGGCGCATTCGACAGCCCGGACGAGGTGCGGCTGGTGGCCGATTGCGGGCCGCTGGGCTATTTGTCGATCGCCGCCCATGGCCACGCCGACGCCCTGGCGTTCACGCTGTCGTTGGGCGGCAACGAAATGCTGGTTGATCCGGGCACCTATGCCTACCATACCCAGGTGGCGTGGCGAAATTATTTCCGCAGCACGGCGGCCCACAACACGGTGTGCGTCGACGACCTGGATCAGTCCGAGATCGGCGGCAACTTCATGTGGCTCAGGAAGGCCAATGCCAGCGCGCTGGCGCATCAGCCGAACGGCGCGCTGCAGGTGTTCGAGGGCGAGCATGATGGCTACGCACGCTTGCGCGATCCAGTGCGGCATCGGCGCCGTATTGAATATAATGCCACGAAAAATAGCATTACTGTAACTGACCAATTACAATGTCAATCAGACCATATTGTGCAGCTGTCGTGGCACGGTGCGGAAACTTGCAATATGGAATTATCTGCTGACACCGTGCTGCTGAGCAATGGTGGCCGCCGGCTGACGCTGCAATGCAACTGGGGCCAGCCGCAGTTGCTGAAGGGCAGCGAAGCGCCGCTGGCGGGCTGGATTTCGCGCCGGTTTGACGAGAAAACGGCGGCGCCGACCGCGCTGTGGCGCGGCCCGATTAAGGGCGACACCACCATCGTGACCGAGCTGCAATGGTCGACGTAATGAACACTTGAAAAGGACGACATCTTGAAAATCAGCATATTTGGACTGGGTTATGTGGGGGCCGTTTCGGCCGGCTGTCTGGCCAGCGACGGCCACGAAGTGATCGGCGTCGATCCCAACCGCACCAAGGTCGACCTGATCAACCAGGGCACCACCCCGATCATTGAAAAAGACATCGGCGACATGATTGCCGCCACCGTCAAGGCCGGCCGCCTGCGCGCCACAGTGGATGTGCGCGACGCAGTGCTGGGTTCGGACATGTCGCTGATCTGCGTCGGCACGCCGTCCCAGCTGAACGGCAACCTCGACCTGAGCGCGGTGCGCAAGGTGTGCGAGCAGATCGGCGCCGCCATCAAGGAAAAGGGCGCCTTCCACGTAGTGGTGGCGCGTTCGACCATGCTGCCGGGCTCCATGAGCAGCGTGGTGATCCCGACCCTGGAAGCGGCTTCCGGCCTGAAGGCCGGCGTCGACTTCGGCGTCTGCAACAACCCGGAATTCCTGCGCGAAGGCACCGCCGTCTACGATTACTACCACCCGCCCAAGACCGTGATCGGCGAGACCGATGAAAAGGCCGGGGCGATGCTGGTGCAGCTGTACGAAAAAATGGATGCGCCGCTGGTGCGCACCGACGTTGAAACGGCCGAGATGGTCAAGTACACCGACAACACCTGGCACGCCGTCAAGGTGGCCTTCGCCAACGAGATCGGCAATATCTGCAAGGCGGTCGGCATCGACGGCCACAAGGTGATGGAGATTTTCTGCCAGGACACCAAGCTCAACCTGTCGCCCTACTACATGAAGCCGGGCTTTGCCTTCGGCGGCTCCTGCCTGCCGAAAGACGTGCGCGCACTGACCTACAAGGCGCGCAGCCTGGACCTGGAACTGCCGCTGCTGAATTCGATCCTGCCGTCCAACCAGAAGCAGGTCGAGAAGGGCCTGAAGATGGTGATGGACCACGGCAAGCGCAAGGTCGGCATCCTCGGCTTCTCCTTCAAGGCCGGCACCGACGACCTGCGCGAATCGCCGTTGGTGGACGTGATCGAGCACCTGCTGGGCAAGGGCTATGAACTGAAGCTGTACGACAAGAACGTCAACCTGGCGGCGCTGACCGGCGCCAACCAGGACTACATCCTCAACCACATCCCGCACATCTCCAAGCTGATGGTCCACTCGATGGACGAAGTGCTGGCCTTTGCCGAGACCATCGTGATCGGCAATGGCGCGGCCGAGTTCAAGGCCGTGCCGGGCCTGCTCAAGCCGGGCCAGGTGGTGGTCGACCTGGTGCGTATCAGCCAGGCGCAGAGCGGGGGAGCGTACGATGGCATCTGCTGGTAAGCGCCGCGTACTGATCCTGGTCGAGAACCTGCCGTCGCCGTTTGACCGCCGCGTCTGGCAGGAGGCGACCACCTTGCACGCCAACGGCTACCAGGTGTCCATCATCTGCCCGACCGGCAAGGGCTACGAGTCGCGCTACGAGGAAATCGACGGCATCCATATCCACCGCTACAAGCTGCCGCTGGAGGCGGAGGGCGCCAAGGGCTATCTGATCGAGTATTCGATGGCCCTGTTCCACACCTTCCGCCTGGCGTGGAAGGTGCATTTCGCGCGCGGCTTCGATGTGATCCATGCCTGCAATCCGCCCGACCTGCTGTTCCTGATCGGCGGCTTCTTCAAGCTCTTGATGGGCAAGAAGTTCCTGTTCGATCACCACGACATCAACCCGGAACTGTATGAGGCCAAGTTTGGCCGGCGCGATTTCTTCTACAAGCTGATGGTGCTGTTCGAGCGCTGGTCGTTCAAGACCGCCGACGTCTCGATTGCCACCAACGAGTCCTACAAGCAGATCGCCATCGAACGCGGCGGCATGGATCCCAAGCTGTGCTACGTGGTGCGCAGCGGCCCCAAGCTGGACCGCCTGCGCGTGCTGCCGCCGGTGCCGGCGCTGAAGAAGGGCCGCCAGTACCTGGTGGGCTATGTCGGCGTGATGGGCGCCCAGGAAGGCATCGACCTGCTGCTGCAAGCGGCGCGCTACCTGATCCAGGATCTGGGCCGCACTGACGTGCAGTTCGGCCTGGTGGGCGGCGGCACCTCGCTGGAGCAGATGCAGCAGATGGCGGCCGACATGGGCATCGCCGACTACGTCACCTTCACCGGCCGCGTACCGGACCAGGAATTGCTGGAAATGCTGAATACGGCCGATGTCTGCGTCAATCCGGACGTGGCCAACGACATGAACGACAAGTCGACCATGAACAAGATCATGGAATACATGGCCCTGGCTAAGCCGATCGTGCAGTTCGACCTGACCGAGGGCAGGGTGTCGGCGCAAGAGGCTTCGCTGTATGCCTTGCGCAACGACCCGGTCGATATGGCGCGCAAAATCGTCGAGCTGCTGGACGATCCGGCGCGGCGCGAGCGCATGGGCGCCTTTGGCCGCAACCGCGTGGTCAACGAGCTGGAGTGGGAATACGAGGCGCCCAAGCTGCTGGCGGCCTACCAGCGCCTGTATTCGGCCGATGCGCCGCTGCCAGGCGGCGTGCCACCCCTGAAGAAAGAAAGCAAATGAATATCCTGGTCACGGGCGGCATGGGCTATATCGGCTCCCACACGGTGGTCGAGCTGCTGCAGGCCGGCCACCAGGTGGTGGTGGTCGATAACCTGTGCAATGCCAAGGCCAGCGTGTGCGAGCGGGTGCAGCGCATCAGCGGCAAGGACTTTGTGTTTGCCCAGGTGGATATCCGCGAGCGCGCCGCCCTGGCGGCCGTGTTTGCCGCCCAGCCGGTCGACGCCGTGATCCATTTTGCCGGCCTCAAGGCGGTGGGCGAATCGGTCGAGCAGCCGCTGCGCTACTACGACAACAATGTCAGCGGCAGCCTGGTGCTGTTTGAAACCATGGCCGAGTTCGGGGTCAAGCGGTTGGTGTTCAGCTCCTCGGCCACCGTCTACGGCGACCCCGCCTCGGTGCCGATCTACGAACACTTCCCCCTGTCGGCCACCAATCCCTATGGCCGCAGCAAGCTGATGATCGAAGAGATGCTGCGCGATCTGTGGCGCGCCGATCCGGCCTGGCAGATTGCCCTGCTGCGCTATTTCAATCCGGTGGGCGCGCATGCCAGTGGCTTGATCGGCGAGGATCCGCATGGCATTCCGAATAATCTGCTGCCCTATGTGGCCCAGGTGGCGGCGGGCCGCCTGGCCAGCCTGTCGGTGTATGGCGGCGACTATCCGACCCCCGACGGCACCGGCGTGCGCGACTACATCCACGTGGTCGACCTGGCGCTGGGCCATCTGAAGACCCTGGACAAGCTGGCGGCCGGTCCTGGCATTTACACCTACAACCTGGGCACTGGCCGCGGCAACAGCGTGCTGGAGATGGTGCGCGCCTTCGAGCGCGCCAGCGGCCGCGCCATTCCCTTCCAGGTGGTGGGGCGGCGCCCGGGCGATATCGCGGCCTGCTATGCCGATGTCAGCCTGGCGCAGCGGGAACTGGGCTGGAAGGCCGAACGCAGTGTCGAGCAGATGTGCGCCGATGCCTGGCGCTGGCAGTCGGCCGCTCACTGAGAAGGAATCGGCATGAAGGCGATGATACTGGCCGCTGGCAAGGGCACCCGGGTACGCCCGCTGACCTACGATTTGCCCAAGCCCATGATCCCCATCCTGGGCAAGCCGGTGATGGCCTACCTGATCGAGCACCTGCACAAGTATGGGGTGACGGAGATCATGGTCAACGTCAGCTACCTGCACGAAAAGATCGAGGAATACTTCGGCGAAGGGCACCAGTTCAATGTGCAGATCGGCTATTCCTTCGAGGGCTATACCACCGATGAGGGCGAGGTGGTGCCGCAGCCGCTGGGCTCGGCCGGGGGCATGAAAAAGATCCAGGAATTCGGCGGGTTTTTTGACGACACCACCATCGTGCTGTGCGGCGATGCGCTGATTGATCTGGATTTGCGCTCGGCCCTGTTCGAACACCGGCGCAAGGGCGCGCTGGCCTCGGTGATCACCAAGGAAGTGCCGTGGGATAAGGTGGAAAACTATGGCGTGGTGGTGGCCGATGCCGCCGGCCGCATCAGCCAGTTCCAGGAAAAGCCGGCGCGCGAGCAGGCCTTGTCCAACCTGGTCAGCACCGGGATCTATATTTTCGAGCCGGAAGTGATCGACCTGATCCCGAGCGACCGGCCGTTTGATATCGGCTCCGAGCTGTTCCCCTTGCTGGCAGAGCGCGGCTTGCCGTTTTACGCCCAGGCGCGCGCCTTCAACTGGTTCGACATCGGCAGCGTCACCGACTACTGGGAAGTGTGCCAGAGCGTGCTGATGGGCGAAGTGGCGCATTTGCACATGCCCGGCATCCAGATCGACGACGGCCTGTGGGTGGGACTGAATACCAGTATCGACTGGGAGGGCACCCGCATCGACGGGCCGGTGTATATCGGCTCCGGCACCCGGATCGAGGCGGGCGTGCACATCGTCGGGCCCAGCTGGATCGGCCATGGCAGCCATATCTGCGCCAATGCCAGCGTGATTCGCAGCGTGCTGTTCGAATATACTCGGGTGTTACCGAATGTTTCATTGGACGAAATGATCGTCTTTAAAGATTATAGTGTCGACCGCGCTGGCGACATGAAGCGCAGCAGTGACTCTGGCGGTGAGGCCTGGACGAATGCGCGTGATCGCCGCAGCAAGCGGCGCGACGAGCGCAGCAATGATTTTTTTGAAAAGAGAAATAGAGCATGAAGATTTATCCAGTCATTCTGTCGGGCGGCTCCGGCACGCGTTTGTGGCCGCTGTCGCGCGCGGTTCTGCCCAAGCAGCTGTTGCCCTTGGTGACCGATAAGAGCATGTTGCAGGACACCGTGCTGCGCCTGCATGGCCGCGCACAGATCCAGGCGCCGCTGATCGTCTGCGGCAATGAGCACCGCTTCCTGGTGGCCGAGCAGCTGCGCGAGATCGGTGTCACCCCGCTGGGCATTCTGCTCGAGCCGGTAGGCCGCAACACCGCCCCGGCCGTGGCGGCGGCGGCCCATTACCTGCGCGCGGTCGACCCGGAGGCGGTGACGCTGGTGCTGCCGGCCGATCACGTGATCGAGAATGTCGATGCCTTCGAGGCCGCCGTGCAGCAGGCCCTGGCACAGGTAGGGGCGAACGCGCTGGCCACCTTCGGCATCGTGCCGACCGCGCCGGAAACCGGCTATGGCTATATCAAGAGCGGCGCCGCCAGCGGTACGGCCAATTGCTTCCAGGTCGAGCGCTTCGTCGAGAAGCCGGACCGCGCCACCGCCGAGGGCTTTGTCGCTGCCGGTAACTACTTCTGGAACAGCGGCATGTTCCTGTTCCGCGCCGACAGCTACCTGAACGAGCTGCAGCAGTTCCAGCCGGAGATGGCTCGCGCGGCCGGCGAGGCCGTCAGCAAGGGCTTCCGCGACCTCGACTTCTGCCGCCTGGATGAAGCTGCGTTCACGGCCTGCCCGTCCGACTCGATCGACTACGCCGTGATGGAGCACACCCGCCACGCCATCGTGGTGCCTGCCGATATCGGCTGGAGCGACGTCGGTTCCTGGTCGGCCCTGTGGGAAGTGCAGCCGCGCGATGAGCGCGGCAATGCGGCGCGCGGCGACGTCTACCTGGACAACGTCAGCAACTCGCTGGTGCGCGCCGAAGGCCGCATTGTGGCCCTGGTGGGCGTGCAGGATCTGGTGGTGGTGGAAACCGCCGACGCCGTGCTGGTGGCGCACAAGGACCAGGTGCAGCGCGTCAAGCAGGTGGTGGACCACCTCAAGTCGCAGGACCGCACCGAGCACCTGCACCACACCAAGGTCTACCGTCCATGGGGCTGCTACGAAGGCATCGACATGGGCGAGCGCTTCCAGGTCAAGCGCATCACCGTCAACCCGGGCGGCAAGCTGTCGCTGCAGATGCACCACCACCGCGCCGAGCACTGGGTGGTGGTGAGCGGCACCGCGCGCGTCACCTGCGGCGACAAGGTCAGCCTGCTGACCGAGAACGAGTCGACCTATATCCCGATCGGCATGAACCACCGCCTGGAAAACCCTGGCAAGGTGCCGCTGCACCTGATCGAAGTACAGTCGGGCAGCTACCTGGGCGAGGACGATATCGTGCGCTTCGAGGACGTGTATTCGCGCGCATAAGTTCCTGAGATAGCTCAGCAAAAAGGGAGGCTACGGCCTCTCTTTTCACTTGTCTTTTTGTAGTCCGCTTCCTACGTCACTTGCAATATTGATGTTAGTCAATATCCTGCCTGCAATCTCTCCTATGACGAGCACCATTTTTCCAATTCCGGTTGGAAAAAATATCCCAGCCGTAAAATTTATTACTGGAAATGTAATAGTGCAAATCTATTAAGCATTCCATTTTTGCCTTGCTAAGATGGCCTTGCAGTTCCTGAGCAACCGGCGCCCCAACAAACGGCGCCACATCTTAAGGAGGTTAATATGAAAAAATCCATGACCGCACTGGCGGCCATCGCATTCGCTGGCGCCATGGGGATGGCCCAGGCGGCTGACATCAGCCAGGCGCCCGTCACCATCGATCTGAGCAGCGGCAGCAATGTCTTCTCGCGCGTATTCAGCTCTCAGAACGACGGCAATACCTTCACCGACCGCTTCAATTTCACGGCCACGGCCGGTTCTTCGCTGTCGGCCTTTGTTTCTTCCTTCATGAATCCGGCCGACACCCATGGCGTGGCGCTGACCGGGTTCTCGCTGTATAACTCGGCTGGCACGGCGATCCAGAGCGGCACCAACGCGATGAGCGGCCCGATCAATCTGTGGACCAATGGCGCCAGCAATCTGCAAGCCAGCAACTACTATCTGCTGGTGAGCGGCAATATCGTGGGCCATGGCGTGACGCGCTATGATGGCGCCCTCAACCTCACGCCGGCGACGGCGCCCGTGCCGGAGCCGGAAACCTACGGCATGCTGCTGGGAGGCCTGGCAGTACTGGGCCTGGTGGCGCGCCGCCGCAAATCCGACCCCAGCGTCTGAGTTGACGCTATAATCAAAAACGGGAGCTAAGGCTTCCGTTTTTTTTCGCCCTGACCTTGAGCGTGGCCTATTTGCGAACCTTACTTTTTCTGATTGGCAGCTTGTGCTGCCTGCCGCTTTCCTCCCTGGCGCAGAACGTGCCCAACAAGGGCTTGAAGCCGTCCCAGCTGGCCGTGGTGGTCAACGACGACGAAGCCAACAGCGTTGAGATTGCCGAGTATTACGTCAAGGCGCGCGCCATCCCCGCGCATAACGTGGTGCATGTGCGCATTCCCAACCGCCCGCGCAAGCTGACCCCGGAGCAGTTCCGCGAACTCAAGGAACAGATCGACAGCAAGCTGGGCAGCGGCATCGAAGCCGTGCTGATGGTCTGGACCGCGCCCTATGCGGTCGACTGCAATTCCATCACCAGCGCCTACAGCCTGGGCTTTGATGCGGCCCAGTGCGCCAAGCCCTGCGGCCCCGGCAAGGACAGTCCCTACTTCAACAGCAGCGGCGGCCTGCCGTCCAGCTACAAGCTGCGCCTGTCCATGCTGCTGCCGACCGAATCGGTGGAGGGCGCCAAGGCGCTGATCGACCGTGGCGTGCTGAGCGGTTTCCATGTCGCGCCGGCCTCGGCCTATTTCCTGATCACCAGCGATGCGGCGCGCAGCAGCCGGGCGCGCTTCTTCCCGCAATCGACAGCGGTGCCTTCGCGCAAGCTGGCCATCAAGACCCTGCGCCAGGAGAGCCTGGAAAATGTCAGCGACATCATGGTGTATGAAACCGGACTGCCGTCCGTGCCCAAGCTGGACACCCTGCGTTTCGTGCCGGGGGCGCTGGCCGACCACCTGACCTCGGTCGGCGGCGACTTGCTGGGAGAAGGGCAGATGAGCAGCCTGCGCTGGCTGGAGGCGGGCGCCACCGCCAGCTATGGCTCGGTGTCGGAGCCGTGCAATTATTGGCAGAAATTCCCCAACTCCACCGTGCTGCTGCGCCACTATCTGAACGGCGCCACGGCGATCGAGGCGTACTGGCGAAGCGTGGGCTGGCCAGCCCAGGGTGTGTTTATCGGCGAGCCGCTGGCTGCGCCTTACGGCGGCCGCTAGCGCGGCGGCGCAGCAGGGCGCGTGCCGCCAGCAGGCCCAGGCCGCCCAGCAGCATGGCATAGGTTTCCGGTTCGGGAACGGGAGCCATGCTGGTGTCCAGCACGCTGCTGCCTTTGACATGATCGTCGCCGCTGACGTGCCCCATTTGCAGAGGATGCCATCCCAGCTGGTGTTCGCCATCGCCTGGCTGCCGGTTCAGGCCATCCCAGTCCTCGATCTTGCGCAGCGTATCGGCGGTAGGCTCTTCGCCGTCATTGGTCCGCGTGCCTTTTGCCGCTTCCGCGTCTTCCAGCCGGCAAGGGCTGTGCAGGCGTTCGAAGGACACCCGTTTCTCGTCTCCCGTCGTGCTGGCGCTGGCTGCCGGCGCCTGGCATTTCTCGCCGTGATACGGCTGCGGCATGCTATTGCTGCCGGCAGGCAGGGTATAGCTGGGGACGGCCCACACCGCTGCCGGCAGGGCCAGCAGCGCACTCAGCATCAGGGTGGGTAAAGCGCGGGATCGCGGACTATTCATGGTTGTTTTGCTTTTGGTAAAGCTGACAATGTTGTTCCTTGTGGAAAATTTTATTATCTATTAGAAATAAATATAGCATATTGGATACGGCGTTGCGAGCTTTTTAAGCAGTGGACAGCAGGGGAAGGATTAGCCTGTTCGGGCTAATGGGGTGTCATCAAGCCGTCAATAGGCCTGATTAATATGCAAATTGCAAGATTGCCTTCCGGCCGTCTCACACTCCAACAGGACATCCCATGAAAACTTCCTTCCCGGCAGCGCTGCCGGTCCGCCGCACGGTAATGGCTACGCTGATGGCGGCCCTGTGCGTTCCTGCCCTGGCTTCGGACGTGGTCATCAGCCAGGTCTACGGCGGCGGCGGCAATTCCGGCGCCACCTACAAGAACGACTTCGTCGAACTGTTCAACCGCAGCACCGGCCCGGTCGACCTGACCGGCTGGAGCGTCCAGTACAACAGCGCCACCAGCACCACCGGCGCCTGGCAGGTGACCAAGCTGCCATCCGTGGTGCTGCAGCCTGGCCAGTACCTGCTGGTGCAGGAAGCGCTCGGCGCCGGCGGCAGCACGCCCCTGCCAACGCCGGACGCCACCGGCACCATCGCCATGAGCGCGACCGCCGGCAAGGTGGCCCTGGTGGGCAACAGCACCGCGCTGGCGGTGGCCAACCCCAGCGGCGGCGCCGTGAAGGATGTGCTGGGCTTTGGCAATACCGCCAATGGCTTTGAAACCACCCCTGGCCCGGGCCTGTCGAACACCCTGGCGGCCCTGCGCGGCGACTACGGCTGCGCCGACACCGACAACAACGCGGCCGACTTCAGCACCGCCGCACCGGCGCCGCGCAACAGCGCCACCGCCGCCCACGTGTGCGGCACGCCGGTGGTGCTGCCGATCGTGGCCAGCTGCCCGGCGACCCTGCCGGCCGCCTTCGGCAACGTCACCGCGACCGACCTCAGCGCCACCGATGTCGATGGCATCGTCAACAGCGCGGCGATTACCTCGACGCCGGTGGCGGGCATCAGCCTGATCAACTTCCTCGCGGCCGGCGCCGCCGGCGGCACCGCCACCGTCAGCCTGAACGTGGACGCCAGCGTGCCGGTGGGCAGCTACCCGGTCGCCATCCAGTTCGGCAACGACCAGGCCCAGACCGCCAGCTGCTCGGTCAGCGTGAATGTGCAGGCGCCGCAGGCCGTCACCCACAGCATCATGCAGATCCAGGGCTCCGGCGCCACCAGCCCTTACGCCAACACGGTGCAAACCACCGAAGGCGTGGTGACCCTGAAGGTCAGCACCGGCTTCTTCATCCAGGATGAAAACGGCGACGGCGATCCTTCCACTTCGGACGGTATCTTCGTCTACATGGGCAGCAACAGCACCGGCGCCAAGGTGGGCGACAAGGTGCGCGTGACCGCCACCGTGCAGGAATACCCCCCGACCGGCGCGCCCCGTTCGGTGACCGAGCTGAGCAACGTGACCGCCGTGTTCGGCATGGGTCCGGGCAAGACCATCACCCCGACCAATATCGACCTGCCCAACGCCAATCTGGGCCAGGTGGAAGGCATGCTGGTGCACTTCAACCATCCGCTGACCGTGTCGCAGACCGAGTTCCTCGGCACCCGCGGCGAAGTCAGCCTGTCCTCCGGCCGCCTGGAATCGCCGACCAACCACTACGCGCCGCGCACTCCGGAAGCGGCCGCCATGATGGCCGCCAATGCGCAGAACCTGATCGTGCTGGATGACGGCCTGACCGTACAGCCGGCCAGCGTGCCTTACCTGGGCCAGGACAACACCCTGCGCGCGGGCGATACCGTGGCCGACCTGACCGGCGTGGTGGACTACGCCGCCGGCGGCAGCGGTCCGACCTTCAAGCTGCAGCCGTCCATCGTGCCGACCTTCTCGCGCGACAATCCGCGTACCGACGCGCCGTCGGTCCTGCCGGGCAATGTGAAAGTGGCCAGCGCCAACGTGCTGAACTTCTTCACCGTGTTCACCGACGGCAGCGACGTCTGGGGCCACACCGGCCAGGGCTGTTCGCTGGGCGCCAACGTCAGCAAGAGCAACTGCCGCGGCGCCGACAGCCTGGACGAGTTCCTGCGCCAGAAGACCAAGATCGTCAATGAGCTGAAAGCCATCGACGCCGACGTCTACGGCCTGATGGAAATCCAGAACAATGGCGAGGCCACCGTGTCCTACCTGGTCGACCAGCTCAACGCGGCAATCGGCTCGACCGTGTACGCCGTGGTGCCGAAGCCAGCCGACACCGGCACCGACGCCATCCGCGTGGCGATGATCTACAAGCCGGCCAAGCTGACCATGGTGGGCGGCGCCCTGTCGGACGGCAACGCCCTGAACAACCGCGCGCCGATGGCCCAGACCTTCCAGCTGGCCAATGGCGAGAAGTTCTCGCTGGTGGTTAACCACCTCAAGTCGAAAGGCAGCTGCCCGTCCGGCAGTGGCGCCGACAGCGACCTGGGCGACGGCCAGAGCTGCTGGAACGCCACCCGCGTGCAGCAGGCGCAGCGCCTGATCGGCACCTTCGTGCCGCAAGTGGTGGCAGCGGCCGGCGATCCGGACGTGCTGCTGGTGGGCGACTTCAACTCGCTGGGCATGGAAGATCCGATTGCCGCCATCACCGGCACCGGCTATGTCAACCAGCTGGAGCGCTTCATCCGTCCGCGCGGCATGCCTTACTCCTTCGTGTTCGACAGCGAAGCGGGCTATCTCGACCACGCCCTGGCCAGCCCGTCGCTGAACGCCCAGGTGATCGACGCGGCCGAATGGCATAACAATGCCGACGAACCGCCGGTGATCGACTACAACAGCGACGGCAAGCCGGCCGGCGTCAAGCCCGGCACCACCGAGCCGCTGCTGTACAGCCCGCTGCCATACCGTGCTTCCGACCACGATCCGGTGGTGGTGTCGATCAACCTGCAGCCGAAGTTTGTGGATGTGACTTCCAGCGTCAGCAGCCATGACAGCGGCTTCGTGTACAACCGCAGCACCGCCAAGTTCGTCTCGACCTTCTTCGTGATCAACACCAGCGGCGCCGACTTGTCCGGCCCGCTGCAAGTGGAGTTCGACAACCTGCCGGCCGGTATCACCCTGAGCAACGCCAGCGGCATGCACAACGGCGCGCCTTATATCACGCTGAATGCCGCCTCGCTGCCAGCGGGCGCCTCGGCCTCGTTCTCCGTCAGCGTCAGCCGTACTGGCAGCGCCAATATCAGCTACACGGCCAAAGTGTTCCGTGGCTCTTTCTAAGGATAAGAAAATGATCGCATCTGTTATGACCCGTACCCTGCGCCGCGCCGCCCTGGCGCTGGCCCTGAGCGCCTGCGGCCTGGCCCAGGCGGCCACCCTGCACGTGGACCTGGACACCAGCTTCCTGAGCGGCATGGATGGCTACCTGGACCTGCAGTTTGGCCGTGGCAGCGTTTCGGCCGACGCCACCGCCCTGGTGTCGCACCTGAGCGGCGTGGGCGCTGCCGTTGCGGACCTGAGCGGCAATGTCACCGCGCTGGGCGGCGGCTCCTACAGCTTCGGCAATGGCGGCGCTTTCAACGACCTGTTCCAGGCCATGAGCTTTGGCGGCAAGGTCAGCTTTGACGTCAGCTTCAGCAGCCCGCCGAGCGGCGCGGTTGCGCCGGACTGGTCCAACTTCTCGCTGGGCCTGTACGGCAGCGATCAAGTCACCGCGCTGGGGCACGCCGATGACTCCGGCAACCTGCTGCACCTGTACTGGGCGCCGGATGCCCAGGGCCAGGGCAGCGTGGGCGTGAGCGTGCTGGATAGCGCGGCCAGCGTCACGGCCGTGCCGGAACCCTCGTCCTGGCTGATGCTGGGCGCCGGCCTGGGCCTGCTGGGCCTGGTCCGTCGCCGCCGCGTGTCACACAATTGATATATTTGCAAAAGCTCTAAATCGGGCAGGAAAATCATATTGGTAAGGAGGCAAGGCTTGATGCATAGTTTTGCTTTCTCACCAAATGTCACCTGTGTACGCTTATGCCTGCCCAAGTTCTCATTGTGGATCACGACGCTGCAAGCCAGGAACTGATCACCCAGAACCTGGCCTGCGCTGGCTACACTGTGCGCCGCAGCCGCGACGCTGACCGCGCCCTGCTGGAGATCGAGAACCAGCTGCCCGACCTGCTGCTGCTGGAATGGAACCTGCCCGGACCCTCCGGACTGGCCCTGATCCGGCGCCTGCGTGGCGCGCCAACAACGCGCGACCTGCCCATCATCATGGTCACCACGCGCGACGCCGAGTGCGACAAGGTGCTGGCGCTGGAAAGCGGCGCCGACGACTACATCACCAAGCCCTTCAGTCCCCGCGAGATGCTGGCCCGCGTGCAGTGCGTGCTGCGCCGCCGCGCCAGCGTGGCCGCGCTGGATGCGGTGCAGATGGCCGGCCTGCGGCTCGACCCGGCCACCTTGCGCGTGACCGTCGGCGCGCGCCAGATCATGCTGGGGCGGGTGGAATTCAAGCTGCTCAACTTCCTGATGCACCATCCCGAGCGGGTCCATACCCGGGCCCAGCTGCTGGACCAGGTCTGGGGCTGCCAGGCCTATCTGGATGAGCGCACCGTCGACGCCCACGTGGGCCGCCTGCGCCACGCCCTGCAGGCCAGCGGCCACCAGCGCCATATCGAAACCGTGCGCGGCAGCGGCTACCGCTTTGTCGCCTGGCAGCAGCAGGGCGGCGCGCTGGGCTGGTCGGCGCCCGCATGAGCGCGCCGGTCATCCTCAGCTCTACCGAGCAGGAATACCTGCTGCACGCCATGGAAGCGGCCATGCCCCTGCGTGACGGCCGCCAGTTTTTCCTGTGGTCGCAGGGCGCGCTGCAAGCCTTGCTGCCGCATCGCATCATGGTCTGCCTGCAGTTCGGAGCGCAGAACCAGCTGCAGCACGTGGAGTGCCTGCACAGCCTGATGCTGGACAGCGCCCGGCGCAGCCGCCTGAGCCATCGCGATCACGGCCTGGCACTGCGCATGGCGCGCCACTGCCGCCACAGCGAGGCGCTGCTGCCCGCCATGCTGGACCTGGCGCCGGCGGTGCCGCTGAACGAGGGCGATGTGCTGGCGCCGTTTGCCGAAGAACTGCTGGAAGAGGGCCTGGACAATGTCCTGCTGCATGCCAGCGAACGCCTGGCGGGCGGCTGGACCTGTTTCGTGCTGTTTGGCCTGCCGCACCGGCCGCGCGCGCGCCAGGCCCACTTTCTGCAATTGCTGCTGCCGTATCTGCATATGACCTTGCAGCGGGTCGGCCAGCAGCAGGCTCTGGGCAAGGCGCCCGCGCTGCCGCGTCCGCCCAGTGCGCGCGAGCTGGAGATCCTGCACTGGGTGCGGGAGGGCAAGAGCAATGAAGAGATCGGCCTGATCCTGGGCATCAGCGGCATGACGATCAAGAACCACCTGCAGCGCCTGTACCGCCTGCTGGGGGTCTCCAACCGCGCCCATGCCATTGCGCGCGGCATGGCGTTGCAGCTGTTTGAACCAGGCTGCACATTAGCGCGCGCCGCCTGAAAAAGATTGTCGAAACCGCAAACCGCATGGTAGCCTCTGCTCTCTGGCGGAGTACCCTTGGCTGTCGACATAAGGAGTTGTTCGGATGGATGTTGTGAAGAAACACGGTAAATCCGCTGCGCACAAGGCGGCCGGTTTTACCCTGCTGGAACTGTTGGTGGTTATCGTCATCATCGGCCTGCTGGCAGCCTACGTGGGGCCCAAATATTTTTCCCAGCTGGGCAAATCGGAAGTGACCATTGCCAAGGCCCAGATCGAGGCCTTTGAAAAGTCGCTCGACACCTATCGCCTCGACGTGGGCCGCTATCCGACCACGGACGAAGGCCTGGCCGCGCTGCTGACCGCGCCGCCGACTGCCGGCGCCAAGTGGAACGGCCCTTACCTGAAGAAGGGCGTGCCGCCCGATCCGTGGGGCCACCCTTACCAGTACAAATCGCCGGGCGCCAAGTCCGAGTTCGAGATCATCTCCCTGGGCCGTGACGGCCAGCCAGGCGGCACGGGCGAAGACGCGGACATCAGCTCGCAATAATTTTCGACTGCGAAGGTAGCGCCATGCAGTTTGACGTCCGCACCCTGTCATCCGAGATGGTCATCGGCCACGTGCTGATCGACGGCCGCGATGAGGCGGACGCGCGCCGCCAGGTCGAGGCGCGCGGCTTGTTCGTCGCCTCGATCGCACCGGCCCGCAGCGGCTTCGGCCTGCGCATCGGCGCGGGTAAGGGACGGGGCAGGGCGCTTTCCCTGCTGCTGTTCAGTCAGGAGCTGCTGGCGCTGCTGACCGCCGGCCTGGGCGTGGTGGAAGCGCTGGAAGCCTTGCTGGAAAAGGAGTCCGCTCCCGCTACGCGCGGCGTGCTGGAACGCCTGCTGGCGGGCCTGCGCGAAGGCCAGCGCTTTTCCACCGTACTGGCCGAACAGCCGGAGTTGTTCCCGCCGCTGTATGTCGGCATCGTCAAGGCGGCCGAAGGCACTTCCGATCTGCCGCGCTCCCTGTCGCGCTACATCGATTACCAGCAGCGCATCGATCTGGTGCGCGGCAAGCTGGTTTCTGCCGCCATCTATCCCTGCATCCTGCTGCTGGTGGGCGGCGGCGTCAGCCTGTTCCTGATCGGCTACGTGGTGCCGCGCTTTGCCGAGGTCTATCAGGGCGCGGGCCGCACCTTGCCGTGGCTGTCGCAGCAGATGCTGAACTGGGGCCAGTTCGCCAGCGCCCATACCACCTTGCTGCTGTCGGCGATCGCCGCCGTGCTTGGCGGCGCCGTGCTGACCGTGCGCCACCTGCTGGCGCAAGGCGGCTTGACCCGTTTGCTGGGGCGCCTGCCCGGCATCGGCGAACGGGTACGCATCTACGAATTATCGCGCCTGTATCTGACGCTGGGCATGCTGAGCGAAGGCGGCATCACCATCGTGCACGCCATCGAGACGGTGCAGGGCATGGTCTCCGCCGGTGTGCGCGAAGGCCTGGCCGGCGCGCGCCGCACCATCGAAGCGGGCATGCCATTGTCGACCGCCTTTGAACAGAATGGCTTGACCACGCCGATCTCGCTGCGCATGCTGCGCGTGGGCGAACGCACCGGCGACATGGGCCCGATGCTGACCCAGTCGGCGGCTTTTTATGACGGTGAAATCGCGCGCTGGATCGACCGCTTTACCCGCACCTTTGAACCGCTGCTGATGGCCGCCATCGGCCTGGTGGTCGGCGCCATCGTGGTGCTGCTGTATATGCCGATCTTCGATCTGGCGGGAGATATGTCTTGAACGCGCACAGCCATCCTGTCATCGATGCTGCACTGCTGACGCGCGCACGCAACCTGCACCAGCAGTCCAAGCGCTCGGTGGTGGAAGAACTGGAAGCCCTGACCGGCATGGAACCGCGCCTGGTGGTGCGCGCCCTGGCCCAGCCCTTTGGCCTGGCGGTGATGGAGACGGCCGACATGCTGTCGCTCACACCAGCCTTCGATCTGCTGCCGCTGTCGCAAGCCCTGGCGCGCCACTGCGTCCTGCTGCGCGCGCTCGATGGCCAGGTGGTGGGCGTGCTGGCCGATCCTTTCGACCTTGACCTGCAAACCTGGCTCGGTACGCGGGCGCGCGCCACTGCGCACGCGCCGCTGGCGTTCCGGCTGGCGCTGCAGTCCGATATCGCGGCCTACCTGTCCAAGCAGGAGGAGTCCGCGCGCGCCACCGACTCGCTGCTGCCGGGCGCCAGCGAGGGGCGGCGCGATGGCAAGACGGCGGCGGTGCTGTCGTTTGCTTCGGTATCGGAAGAAGCCAGTCCCGCCGTGCGGCTGGTGAACTCGACCCTGTACGACGCCTTGAAAGCTGGCGCCTCCGACATCCACCTGGAGAGTACCGCCGGCGGCCTGGCGGTCAAATACCGCGTCGACGGCGTGCTCGATCACGCCACCGCCGTCAACGGCATCGACGTGGCCGAGCAGATCATCTCGCGCCTGAAAGTGCTGGCGGAGCTGGACATCGCCGAGCGCCGCGTGCCGCAGGACGGCAGTTTCCGCGTTGAATCGGGCGGGCGCGAGATCGACCTGCGCGTCTCCATCATGCCGAGCATTCACGGCGAAGATGCGGTGATCCGTATCCTCGACAAGCGCGCCATGATCGAAGCCTACGGTTCGCTGACGCTGGAAGCGCTGGGTTTCGACGCGCCGTCGCTGGCCACCTTGCGCACGCTGGCGCAGGAAGCCTACGGGATGCTGCTGGTGACCGGGCCGACCGGCTCCGGCAAGACCACCACGCTGTATGCGGCACTGACCGAGATCCATAACGGCCGCGAAAAAATCATCACCATCGAAGATCCGGTGGAATACCAGCTGCCCGGCATCCTGCAGATCCCGGTCAATGAAAAGAAGGGCCTGACCTTTGCCAAGGGCCTGCGCTCGATCCTGCGTCACGACCCGGACAAGATCATGGTGGGCGAGATCCGCGACCGCGAGACGGCGGAAATCGCCGTGCAGTCCGCACTGACGGGCCACCTGGTGCTGACCACGGTGCACGCCAATAATGTGTTCGACGTGTTCGGCCGCTTCACCCACATGGGCATCGATCCTTATGCCTTTGTGTCGGCGCTTAACGGCATCTGGGCGCAGCGCCTGGTGCGCATCAACTGCCCGCACTGCGCGGTGGAATACCGTCCGGACGATATGGAACTGGCCAGCGTGGGCCTGACCCGCGACGATGTGCACGAATACCGCTTCATGCAGGGCAAGGGCTGCGGCGATTGCCGCGGCACCGGCTACAAGGGCCGCCGTTCGATCGCCGAGATCCTGACCTTGAACGACGAGATCCGTGAACTGATCGTCGACAAGCGTCCGATCCGCCAGATCAAGCAGGCGGCATACGAAAACGGTACGCGCAGCCTGCGGCAGGCGGCGCTGGAACTGGTCAAACGGGGTGGCACCACGCTGTCCGAAATCAAACGGGTCACACTTCATGCGTAGGGCATTGGGACAGGCATTACGCATTGGCGTATCGGCGCAGGCGGTCAGCCTGCTGCGCACCAGCCGCTGGCGCGGTGAGACTGTGACGGTGCTGGCGGAACACGCCTTCGCACCGTCGGCTGATCATTTGTTCGACGCCATCGCACAGGCTTTGCGCGCACTGCTGGGCGAATTTGAACTGGCCGGATGGCCGGTCAGCTTTATCGTGGCGGACGATCTGGTGCGCTTGTGGCAGATCACGCCGCCCGCCGGCGCGAGCCGCATGGCGGATCTGGAAGCGGCAGCAGGGTTGCGCTTCCATGCGCTATATGGCGATTCGCCGGCAGCATGGCAGATCAGCGCGGACTGGGATGTGCAGAAACCGTTCTTCGCTGCCGCCATGCCGCGCGCGCTGCTGGCAGAACTGGCGCTGGTGGCTCAGGAATACAAGCTGTCCATAGTCGGTATCGCACCGCATTTTGTCACGTCCTGGAACCGCTGGTGCCGGGCGATCCAGCCCGGCGCGTGGTTTGGGCTGGTGCATGAGCAGGTGCTGACGCTGGCCATCATGGACGCGGCACACCAAGGCGCAATGCGGGCCATCCGCGCCGTGCCCGTGCCTGCGGGCGCCGACCAGCAATGGCTGGCGCAGACCGTCAAGCGCGAGGCGCTGCTGCAGAATGTGGAAGCGCCTGCACTGCTGCAGGTCTGTGGCTCCGCGCCTGCGGTCTGGCTGCGCGCCGCCACCGGCCCGGGCACGGCGGCGGCGAGCGGCGACGCCGCCGCCGTCCCGCAACTGGCATGCATGGCGCTCGACCAGATGGAACGCGCCGCACCGCAAACCGCTTCGCCGGTGGTGCTGCTGGCACGCGGAGGTGTCGCGGCATGAGACCAATGCAGATCGATTTTGCGCCGCGCAGTCTGCGCCGCACCTTGCACCAGCTGCATCCGGCCTTGCTGGCCGCTGGTGTGATCGGCGCGCTGCTGTGCGCGGGCGCCGCTATCACCGGCTGGAAGATGGCGCAGCAAGAGCGCGAACGCGCGCACCAGATCCAGCACGCGCAGGAACGCCAGGCCGCCTTGTCGGCCGCGCCGGTCACCGTCGCCAGGACCGCGATTCCGGAAGCGCAGGCCGTGTTTGTGAACGGCGCCATCATGCAGCTCAATCTGCCCTGGCGCGCCTTGCAGGATGCGGTGGCCGCAGGCACGCCGAAGACGGTGGCGCTGGTGGCGCTGGAACCCGATCCGCGCAAGCAGATCCTGAAGATCACCGCCGAAGCCAAGAGCAGCGATGACATGGTCGGCTACGTGGAAGAACTCAAGCAGCAGGAGCTGTTCAGCAGCGTCATGCTGACCCGCCATGAAATCAACGAGACGGACCCGAATCGTCCCCTGCGTTTCCAGCTGGAGGCCGTATGGGTAGCCAAGTGAACATGGCGGCGCTGCTCTTGCGTGCGCGCCTGGCCGTGCTGCGCGCGGGCGCACCTGCCTGCATCGCCGCAGGCTTGTGCGTGGCCGGTATCGCGGCCTGGGCCTGGGTCATCCCGCATCAGGCGGCGCTGAGCAAGCAGCTGGCGCAGCCGCTGCCGGCGCCCGCGCCGCTGTCGTCAGCGCCGCCGCCGCCATCGGCCAACCAGAATCTGGCGGGCTTCTACGATGTGCTGGGTGAGAAGCGCTACACCGAGCAGCAGGTCAAGATCCTGTTCGACGTGGCCGCGAGGAGCAATCTCACGCTCAGCCAGGGCGAATATAAGAGCGCCTACGATAAGGCCAGCGGCGTGACTACCTACCAGATCGTGCTGCCGGTCAAAGGCCCATATGGCGCGGTATGGCGCTTTGCCATGGAAGCGCTGCGCTCGATGCCATTCGCCGCGCTGGATGAAGTGGCGTTCCGCCGCGATACCATTGCCGACCCCACGGTGGAAGCGCGCCTGCGCCTGACGCTGTACCTCAAGGACGCCGAACCGGTGCTGAAGCCATGAAGCCCTATCAGATTGCCATGGTGCTCGCTTTGGCCGGTGCCGCCGGGTTGGCCCTGTTCGGCGACAAGACGCCATCGTCCGATGTGGCCGAAGCCGTGGTGCGCCAGCCGCGCGCGGGAACCCCGGCTGTTGCCGCCCGCAGCGGCAAGGCCGAATCCTCGCCCAAAGAGGACGTGATGATCCTGCGCCTGCAACCGCGCGCGCTGCTGATCGGTGATGCCGCAGACGGCTTTGGACCCGCCGACAGTATCTTTGGTGGCCAGAGCTGGAATCCGCCGCCACCGCCGCCGCCGCCGCCATCGAACGCGCCGCCACCGCCGCCAATGGCGCCGCCGTTGCCGTTTGCCTACATCGGCAAGGCCGCCGCCGACGGTGCGTGGGAAGTCTACCTGTCCCGCGCCGATAAGGTCTATGTGGTGCGCCTGAAAACCGTCATCGACAACACCTACCGTGTGGACGCGATTACGCCGCCGATGATGACCCTGACGTATCTGCCTCTCAACCAGGTCCAACAGCTTAATATTGGAGTTCTCGACTGATGCCTAGCCAACCGCACAAGCGCGCCCACCAGCGCCTGCTGAATCTGAGCCGCCGCGGCGCCGCACCTGCGCTGGCCGCGCTGCTCTTGAGCGGATGTGCCGCGCAGATGGCCTTCCGCGATGGCCGCGACCTGGTGGCCAAGGACCAGATCGAAGCGGGACTGGCCAAGTACCAGCAGGCGATCGCCGCCGATCCGGGTAATGCGGAATACCGCTCCGTCTATCTGCAGGCGCGCGACCGCGCCAACCTGCAATATCTGGCGCAGGCCGAGCGCCAGATGGCGGCGAGCCAATACGACCAGGCGGAGCTGAACTACCAGCGCGTGCTGCGCCTGGACCCGGCCGACGAGCGCGCCCGCGCGGGCCTGCGTGCGATCGATTCTGCGCGCCGCATCGACAAGCTGATGGCCGCCGCCGGCGAGCATCTGCAAAAAAACGAATACGAACTGGCCAGGCAAAAGCTCAACGCTGTGCTGAGCGAGCGTCCGCAATATGAACCGGCGCAAAAGCTGCTGCGCGAGGTGCAGGAAAAGACCGCGCCGCCTGCGGTGGAATCGGGCCTGACCAAAGCCTACAAGCAGCCCATCACCATTGAGTTCCGCGATGCGCCGCTCAAGCAGGTGTTCGAAGTGATCGCGCGCCGCTCCGGCCTGAACTTCGTGTTCGACAAAGATGTGAAGACCGACCAGCGCGCGTCCATCTTCCTCAAGAACAGCACGGTGGAATCGGCCGTCTACTTCCTGCTGATGACCAATCAGCTGGAGCAGCAGGTCATGGATGGCAACACCATCCTGATCTACCCGAACGTGGCGGCCAAGCTAAAGGAATACCAGGAGATGACGGTCAAGACCTTCTTCCTGGCGAACGCGGAAGCGAAGAACGTGGCCAACACGCTCAAGACCATTCTCAAATCGCGCGACGTGGTGGTCGATGAAAAGCTCAACCTGCTGATCGTGCGCGACAGCCCGGAAGCGATCCGCCTGGCGGAGAAGCTGGTGGCGCTGCAGGACGCGCCGGAAGCGGAGGTCATGCTCGAGGTGGAGATCCTCGAAGTGAAGCGCACCAGCCTGACCAACTTGGGCGTGCAATGGCCGACCAGCCTGGGACTGACGCCGCTGTCCAGTTCCAGCGGCACCGGCATCACCATCCGCGATCTGAACAACCTGAATCAGCGCACCATCGGCGTCACCGGCGTGAGCGCGACACTCAACGCCAACAAGACCGACACCGACGCCAACCTGCTGGCCAACCCGCGCATCCGCGTGCGCAACAAGGAGAAGGCGAAGATCGTCATCGGCGACAAGGTGCCGGTGATTACCACCACCATCTCGCCGGGCGCGGGCGGCTTTGCCAGCGAGTCGGTCAGCTATGTGGACGTGGGCCTGACCCTGAATGCCGAGCCGACCATCTACCTGAACAACGAGGTGGCGATCCGGGTCCAGCTGGAGGTCAGCAATCTGGTGAACACCATCACCACCAAGTCCGGCACCACCGCTTACCAGATCGGCACGCGCCAGGCGCAGACCATGCTGCAGCTGAAGGATGGCGAGAACCAGGTGCTGGCTGGCCTGATCAACAGCGAGGAGCGCGGCACCGGCAACAAGCTGCCGGGCCTGGGCGACCTGCCAGTGCTAAACCGCCTGTTCGGCAGCCAGACCGACGACAACCAGAAGACCGAGATCGTGCTGTCGATTACGCCGCACCTGATCCGCAACCTGCAGCGCCCGGAGGCGGCCAATGCGGAATTCTCGGCCGGTACGGAGGCGAACTTCCGCCGCCGTCCGGATACGGCCGCGCGTCCGCCGGCACAGCTGCCGCCGCCGGGTGCTCGCCCGGCTGGCGCAGCCTATCAGGCGCCGGTACTAGCCTCGCCGCCGCCGGCTTCGCAGATCCAGCCGGCGCCGCTGCCGCCATCATCGGTGCAGCCGATGCCTGTCGCGCAGCCCCCCGCGCCGGAAGCGCCAGCCGCGCCTGCGCCGGAAGCCCCGCCCGCGGGGGAGCAGCCGCCGCAGGGCGCGCCGCGTCCGGCCAGCGACACTGGACCAACGCCAGCGCCGCCGCCTGCGCCGGAGACGCCGCCGTCCTCCACGCCGTCGCGCTAAGCAGCACGCGGACCATCCATGCGCAACAAGGGTTTTACGCTGATCGAACTGCTGGTGACGCTGGCCATCCTGGCGCTGCTTGGCACGCTGGTAGTGCCGGTGGCGCAGGTTGCCGTCCAGCGCCGCCAGGAGCAGGAGCTGCGCGAAGCCCTGGGCCAGATCCGCAAGGGCCTGGACGCCTACAAGCAAGCCTATGACGAAGGCCGCATCACCAAGACCCTGGGCGCCAGCGGCTTTCCCAAGACCCTGGATCTGCTGGCAGAGGGCGTGCCCGATCTGCGCGATCCCAAACATGGCAAGATCCACTTCCTGCGCCGTGTGCCGCGCGACCCCTTCAGCAGCGACCCGGCACTGAGCGATGCGCAAACCTGGGGCAAGCGCAGCTACGCCAGCGAGGCTGAAGAACCGAAGGAGGGCGATGATGTCTACGACGTCTACAGCCTGTCGGAAAAAATGGGCCTGAATGGCATTCCGTACCGCAAATGGTGAACCGCATGAAAAGCAAGGGCTTTACCCTGATCGAACTGCTGGTGGTGCTGGGCATCGTCGCCTTGATGCTGACGCTGGCCGTGCCGCGCTACTTCCCCAGCATCGACAAGTCGAAAGAGGTGGTCCTGGCCGACAACCTGCGCAATCTGCGCGCCGTGATCGACCAGTACTACGGCGATACCGGCCGCTATCCCGATACCCTGGATCAGCTGGTGGAGAAAAAATACCTGCGCGAACTGCCGGTCGATCCGGTGACGGACAGCGCCGGTACCTGGATCATCATCCCGCCGGAGGACGGCAGCAAAGGCGGCGTGTACAACATCAGGAGCGGAGCGCCCGGCAATGACCGCAGCGGCAAACCATACAGCGAGTGGTAGGGACGGCGGCTTCACCTACCTGAGCCTGATGATTGTGGTGGCCATCATCGGCCTGGTGACGGCCAGCGCGATCAAGCTGGGCGCCGTGCTGCAGCGCGCGCGTGCGGAACAGGAACTGCTGCGCATCGGCGCCGAGTTCAGCGATGCGCTGCAAAGCTATGCCGACGCCACGCCCGCCGGCAAGCCGTCGCAGCCGGCGTCGCTGAAAGACCTGCTCAAGGATCCGCGCTTTCCCACAGTGCGCCGCCATCTGCGCAAGCTGTATGTGGATCCGATGACGGGCAAGGCCGAGTGGGGCATCGTCTACCTGGGCGAAAAGACCGGGGTGGTGGCGGTGTACAGCCTTGCAGAAGACAAGCCGGTCAAGATCGGCAACTTCCCCTCGCGCTTTACCGGTTTTGAAGGAAAGGCTCACATTTCTGACTGGAAGTTCACAATGACGGGCAAACCCGCGACGAACAGTCAAAGCAGCCCGATGACGCCGACGCCTGTGGTGGTTTCACAACCTTCTGGCCCCACCCCTGTTGCAAATCCGCCAATCTCACCAAATACCACGCCAGCGGCCACGCCGGAGAAGCCGGTAGCGCCGGATTCTGCGCCGGAAAGGAGCCCTGCGGCACCCGCTACAGAGGGAGAACCGTCCTCATCGCCGCCGCCCGCAGGGGCATAAGGGAATTGACTACGGACAATTGCCGTATACGTCAAATTACGCGCTTCATCACGGGAAAAAATGCACAATAGAAAAAATTTCACATGTGCAAATAAGTAATTCCATTTTGAAATGAAAAATGGAAAATTTACAAGGCATTCTGATGCCAATGTGCTACGATGAATCTCAGTAGCCCCCTGATTAACCTTGGCGGCGAAAGCGCAGCCAAATTCATTTCTTTAAGGATAATTCTTATGAAATTGAAAGCTCTTGTCGGTGGCGTCCTGCTGGTCGCCGCATCAGTCAGTGCCTCGGCTGCCAACTATGATCTGGGCACTCTGGATGGCACTAGTTTCGACACCAGTTCCCTCACGTCGAGCAAGTACGCTGCTGGCTTTAATTTTACCGATAGCTGGAAGTTCACCATCACCACGACGTCTGCCACATCCTTCGGGGCACAACAGACTTTTGCTGTTGCCATTGGTGAGATTTCGGGTTTCGGTGCAGAATTGAACGGCAACCCCTTCACGCTGACCCAGGATGTGCCCAACGGGCAGCAGAACCTGAGCTGGACTGGCAACTTGGCACCGGGCGTGTATACCGTGAATGTATGGGGACACGCTAACCTGAAGAACACTCAGTACACCGCAACCGTATCGGCATTGCCAGTACCTGAGCCGGAAACTTACGGCATGCTGCTGGGTGGTCTGGGCGTGCTGGGTCTGGCCGCTCGCCGTCGGGCTAAAAAGTCTGCCTGAGCTTTAACAGGGCTAGATCAAACCTCGCTTCGGCGGGGTTTTTTTTGCGGTGGATTTTCACACATTGTCACTGCGGGTTTCAATACGTAAAAATATTTCTTTATTGCAAATAAATAATTCTATTTTGAAATGAAAAATGGAAAATTTACAACGACATTTAATGTAAATATGATACTATGCATCTCAGCAGTACCCCCAACTACATGATGACCTTGGCGGCGCAAGCTCAGCCAATCATTCTTTTAAGGATAATCTTATGAAATTGAAAGCTTTTGCTGCTGGCGCGCTGCTGGCTGTGGCGTCGTTCTCCGCTTCGGCTGCTCCTGTTGTTCATACCTATGATTTGGGTACTCTGGATGGCAGCGGCTTCGACACGACCTCTCTCACCTCGAACAAGTATGCTATCGGTATCGACTTCGCCGATGACTGGAAATTCACTGTAACCACTGCGTCGTCTGCTTCTTTTGGTGCACAGCAAACTTTCGCTATTTCCACCGCAGAAATTTCGGGTTTCAGCGCGGAATTGAATGGCCACCCTTTCAATCTGACTGTTGACACCACCAAAGGTCAGCAGAACCTGAGCTGGACCGGCAACCTGGCTGCTGGCGACTACACCGTGCACGTATCGGGTCACACGCTGGCGAGGAACACCCAGTACACCGCTACCGTTTCCGCTCTGCCTGTTCCTGAGCCAGAAACCTACGGCATGCTGCTGGGCGGCCTGGGCGTACTGGGCCTGGTAGCCCGTCGCAAAGCTAAAAAAGCTGCTTAATTTTTTAAGCTGCTAAAAAAAGAATCCCCGCCTAGGCGGGGTTTTTTATTGCCGGGCGGTTTTAGCGGGCGATCCGTTTGAAGTCGCGCAAGCGGAATCCCATCGCCAGCAGAACACCGAAGTACACCAGCGCCGCAAAGCCGATCACCAGGCCCAATGCTCCTGCCCGTAGCAAGGCATGCGCCTGCAGCGCGATCCAGTCCACCTGCTGTGCCCCGATCCAGGCCGCGCTGCCCATCAGGCTGCAGGCCAATACCACCCGGGCAAAGAACCCGCTCCAGCCCGGCAGCGGATGGTAGATGCCGCGCTTACGCAGCCCCACGTACAGGAAGCCGGCGTTGATGCAAGCGCCCATGCCGATCGATAGCGCCAGGCCCGCCACCGCAATAAAGGGCACAAAGATCATATTCATCACCTGGGTCGCCACCAGCACGCCCACGGCAATCTTCACTGGCGTACGGATGTCCTGGCGGGCATAAAAGGCGGGCGCCAGGGTCTTGACCAGAATCAGGCCCAGCAGTCCCGCCGCGTAGGCGATCAGTGGGCGCGTGGAGCCGTCGGCCGCCGCTTCGCTGAATTTACCGTAGTGGAACAGCACGGTAATCAGCGGCTTGGCCAGCACGGCCAGGCCCACGGCCGCAGGCAGGGCCAGCAGGAAGGTCAGGCGCAGGCCCCAGTCCAGCAGCGAGGAATATTCCTCGTGGTCGTCATCGGCCTTGGCCTTGGACAGGCTGGGCAGCAGGATGGTGCCCAGCGCCACGCCCAGCATGGCGGTGGGGAATTCCATCAGGCGGTCGGCATAGGACAGCCAGGAAATGCTGCCTTCTTCCAGGCGCGAGGCAATGCTGGTGTTGATCATCAGGCTGATCTGCGCGGCCGAGACGGCAAACACGGCCGGCCCCATCTTCTTCAGCACACGGCGTACGCCGGGATCGCCCAGGCCGGCGGCGGGATTCCACGACAGCCGGGGCAGCATGCCGATCTTGATCAGGGCGGGGATCTGGATCGCCACCTGGGCAATGCCGCCGACGAACACGGCGATCGCCATGGCGTAGATGGGGCGCTCCAGGTGCTGCTGCAGGAACAGCGAGGCCAGGATCGAGGCAATATTCAGCAGCACCGGTGTAAACGCTGGGATCTTGAATTCGCGCCAGGTATTGAGTACGCCGCCCGCCAGGGCCACAAAGGCCATGAAGCAGATATAGGGGAACATCAGGCGGGTCATCCAGACGCCCGCCTCAAATTCCTCCAGGCCGCTGGCGATCAGGGTCAGGATCAACGGGGCGCCGATGATGCCCAGCAGGCTGACGATCAGGGTCGACCACACCAGGGTGTTGGCGACATGGTCGGTCAGGCGCTTGCTGGCCTCGTGGCCCTGGGTGTTGCGATATTCCGCCAGGATGGGCACGAAAGCCTGCGAGAAGGCGCCCTCGGCAAACAGGCGGCGCAGCAGGTTGGGCAGGCGGAAGGCGACGATATAGGCATCGGTGAAGGCGCCGGCGCCAAAGGCACGGGCAATCAAGGTTTCACGCAGCAGGCCGGTGATCCGCGACAGCATCGTCATGCTGGAAATCGCGGAGAGGGTTTTGAGCAAGTTCATGGGCCGTGATTATAAGGGGGAGCCGCCAGCATGGCAGGGCTGGCTTAACAAAAACTTATCGCAGCTCTACAACTTTTCTTGAAAATTGAATTGCCCCGGTGCGGGAAAATGGCTATAATCGCAGGCTGTACAAAATTCTGTTGCGCAGACACTAATGTTTGGCAGGCAGTAGTTTGACTCAAATAGTTCGCTCTACGAACGAGACTGTTTGGCAAACATTAATGTTTGCAAACGCACTTTATTTACCGTTTAGGAAATTTCCATGGCAAATACCGCACAGGCGCGTAAGCGCGCTCGTCAGGCAGTTAAGCAAAACGCCCACAACTCGGCTCAGCGTTCGACCCTGCGTACCGCTATCAAAGCAGTCCGCAAAGCGATCCAGACCGGTGACAAAGCCGCTGCAACTGCTATCTTCCAGTCGTCCGTGTCGACCATCGACAGCATCGCCGACAAGAAGATCATCCACAAAAACAAGGCAGCTCGTCACAAGAGCCGCCTGGCAGCTGCCCTGAAAGCACTGTCCGCTTAATTGCTTTTTGCAGTTCAGCAAGAACCCGCGCAGGTTTCGGCCTGCGCGGGTTTTTTCGCATAAAAAAAGCAGCCCGCAGGCTGCTTTTTGCTTTCCAGTGGAAAGATTACTTGGCTGGTGCCGAGGCTTCGGCCGAAGCGGAGGCGGAAGCGGCTTTCTTGTGCTTGGCTTTATGCTTCATTGGGGCCGATGCGGCAGCCGAAGCGGAAGCGGAAGCCATCGGCGCCGATGCCGGGGCCGATGCCTGATCGGCGGCAAAAGCGGAAACAGCAAACAGGGAAGCTACGAGGGCGGCGACGATCTTGGACATGGTGTTTTCCTTTGGCAGTTAATAAAACAGCTAAAAAAACCAGCGATTCGGATGAATCTGTTTCATTAACGCAGCTCACCCAAGCCAGTTGACAGGTTTTTCCTCAAATTGAGAAATATTTTTTGCGGGCACTACTTGCCCGCGTCATCCGTGGCGGGGCGGCATGGCTGCCAGCTCGGGATCGTCTTCCGGCGCCACTGCCAGCAGTTCGGGCGGGATCGATGGCGCCGTGCCGGGGCGCAGCTGCAGCTTGAGGGCTTGCAGCGGGCCCTCGGCCAGCATGCCCAGGGCGGGCGAGCGGCGGTCGATTTCATTGGCCAGGTCCAGCTGCAGCCATTCCATTTCATCCAGCATGGTGCGCAATTCCAGCAAGATGCCGGGATCGTCGCGCGCCAGCGCCATCACGTGGTCGATATGATCGGGGTCGATGCCGGCCTGCAGCACCAGCTGGCGGATCGCCAGCATGCGCTCAAACAGGAAGGCTAGCGGCGAAGCCTCCGGCGGCTTGGGCGCCACCTGGCGCTCGAACACGTCGCGCAGGGTGGCCCAGGCCTGCAGCATATCGGCCAGCCGGCTCAAGTGCAGGGCGGCGCCCTGGTCGTGCAGGGACGGTACTGCATCCTCATGCGTTACGTGGATCAGGTCGCGCAGGGCGTCCACGGCAGACTGTTCGAAGCGGCCGTGGTGCAGGCGCGCCAGCATGTCCAGGCGCGGCAGGTTGAAGCGGCGGATCACGGTTTCCGCCACGTCGGCCACGGCAATCAGCTTGGCCAGCGGCGAGATCTTGTCGCTGCGCAGTCCGTGCGGATAGCCGCTGCCATCGAGCCGTTCATGGTGCTGCAATACCGCCTGGGCGGCGGCAATCGGCAGGTGGGGCATATTTTGCAGCAGTACATAGCCGGTCAGCGGATGCACATGGATGAAGCGGCGCTCCTCCGGGGTGATGTCGTGGTCGACCGCCAGCAGCAGGGGATCGGTGTGCATTTCGCCGATGTCATGGCACAGGGCGGCAATCGCCAGCAGTTGGCGGTCGCCCGCACCCATGCGCAGCCGCACCGCCAGGGCATTGGCGATGATGGCGGTGCGCAGGGAGTGCTCGAACATGTCGGGGCGCTGGTCGCGCATCACGGTCAGACGCAGTAGCAGCGGACGGGGCAGGTCCAGCGCCGCCAGGGTGTGCTTGATGCCGAGCGGATCGCCGCTGCGGGTGGCCAGGCGGCAGTAGGTGGCGTCGCGCTCCAGGATCTGGCCGGCCGCAATGGCCAGGCTGGCGGCATCGATCGGGCGGGCGCTGGCCAGTACGTGGTCCAGCGGCACCTTGAGCTTATGCTGCGCCAGCCGCTCGAACTGGGCCTGGCTGACCCGGCTGCCCTTGGCCACCAGCTTGATGCCATTGCTGCCATAGATATCTTCCTGCGCCACCACCTCCTGCTCCAGCGCGAGCGCGGCCATGGCCTGGACGTAAAAGGGATTTTCGTCCGAGGGTTGCAGTCCGGCGTCGTTGGCACTCATAGGCTTCCCCTACAGGTACAAGGCGGGCGTGGGCGGGATCTGTATCAATATAAAGGAAAACGGCGCATTGCGCTGCAACAAAAAACTCTTGCAAACTGCTATTGACCCAGCTCGGCGGGCGAGACTTCCATCCACTCGCCCGGCATCAGGGGATGGCTGGCCAGCGAGATGTCGCCGATGGCGCTGCGCACCAGGCGCAGGGTGGGCAGGCCGACGGCGGCCGTCATGCGCCGTACCTGGCGGTTTTTGCCCTCCTGCAGGGTGATGGCCAGCCAGCTGGTGGGCTGCCCGGCGCGTTCGCGAATGGGCGGATTGCGCGGCCACAGCCAGGCGGGTTCGGCAATGCGCACCGCCTTGCAGGGCTTGGTGACAAAGTCGCCCAGGTTGATGGGCGCTTGCAGGCGTGCCAGGCTGTCCGCGTCGGGAATGCCGTCCACCTGTACCAGGTAGGTCTTGGGCGCTTTCTGGTCGGGGTGGGCGATATCGTGCTGCAGCTTGCCGTCGTCGGTCAGCAGCAGCAAGCCTTCGCTGTCGGCGTCCAGGCGGCCGGCCGGATAGACGTTGGGGATCTTGATGTGGTCGGCAAGAGTGGCGCGGCCTTCCTGCGGCGAGAACTGGCACAGAACCTGGAAAGGCTTATTGAATAGAATTAAAGACATACTTAAATGGAAATCAATTGTGGTGTAGGCTTACATCCTGGTGCATAATGTGAAACGCCTGTCTTATGTCTTATAGAAGACTGCGGATGACTGCTTAGCTGTAGCCCTAGCCCACCTCGGAGAACACGATGTATCAACATATCAAAGTACCTGCTGACGGCAAGAAAATCACCGTCAATGCCGATTTTTCCCTGAATGTACCAGATAACCCCATCATTCCCTATATCGAAGGCGATGGCACCGGTGTCGACATCACCCCGGTGATGGTCAAGGTGGTCGATGCGGCGGTGGCCAAGGCCTATGGCGGCCAGCGCAAGATCAGCTGGATGGAGATCTACTCCGGCGAGAAATCGACCCAGGTCTACGGCCCGGACGTCTGGCTGCCGGAAGAAACCCTGCAAGCGCTGAAAGAATACGTAGTCTCGATCAAGGGCCCGCTGACCACCCCGGTCGGCGGCGGCATCCGCTCGCTCAACGTGGCGCTGCGCCAGCAGCTCGACCTGTATGTCTGCCTGCGCCCGGTGCGCTGGTTCACCGGCGTGCCTTCGCCAGTGAAAGAGCCGCAAAAGACTGACATGGTGATCTTCCGCGAGAACTCGGAAGACATCTACGCCGGCATCGAATACGCCGCCGGTTCGGACGGCGCCAAAAAGCTGATGGACTTCCTGATCAAGGAAATGGGCGTCTCCAAGATCCGTTTCCCTGAAACCTCGGGCCTGGGCATCAAGCCGGTGTCGCAAGAGGGCACCGCGCGCCTGGTGCGCAAGGCGATCCAGTACGCCATCGACAATGACAAGCCTTCGGTGACCATCGTCCACAAGGGCAACATCATGAAGTACACCGAAGGCGGCTTCCGTGACTGGGCTTACGAACTGGCGCAAAAAGAGTTCGGCGCCGAGCTGATCGACGGCGGCCCATGGTGCAAGTTCAAGAATCCGAAGACCGGCAAAGATATCGTCATCAAGGATTCGATCGCTGACGCATTCCTGCAACAGATCCTGCTGCGCCCAGCGGAATACAGCGTCATCGCCACCCTGAACCTGAACGGCGACTATATCTCCGACGCGCTGGCGGCCCAGGTGGGCGGCATCGGCATCGCACCGGGCGCCAACCTGTCGGACTCGGTGGCGATGTTTGAAGCCACCCACGGCACCGCACCTAAATATGCCGGCAAGGACTACGTCAACCCGGGTTCGCTGATCCTGTCGGCGGAAATGATGTTGCGCCATATGGGCTGGCTGGAAGCGGCCGACCTGATTATCAAGGCCATGGAAAAGGCGATTGAATCCAAGCGCGTGACCTATGACTTTGCCCGTTTGATGGAAGGGGCGACCCAGGTTTCCTGCTCCGGCTTTGGCGATGTCATGATCGAGCAGATGTAATACGCACCGCCATAAAAAAAACCCCGCGGATAGCGGGGTTTTTTGCTTCAGAGACTCAAAGAATTTTACGTCGTCTGAATATTGGAAGCTTGCTTGCCTTTAGGGCCTTGAGTGACTTCGAATTGTACTTTTTGACCTTCTTTGAGGGTCTTGAAACCGTTCATGTTGATTGCGGAGAAGTGAGCAAACAAA
>Ga0213872_10000125_pt1 | contig 71792 bp, 64 predicted proteins | sample VelepicomBERX_R2_FD_160071 | JGI IMG/M metagenome (GOLD analysis project Ga0213872, IMG submission 160071) | Rhizosphere microbial communities from Vellozia epidendroides in rupestrian grasslands, the National Park of Serra do Cipo, Brazil - RX_R2 | ecosystem: Host-associated > Plants > Roots >... | reverse complement strand
GACCTGCGGGTCGTGGGTCGCGCCGCTCGGACGTAAGGTGCGCGCAATGGTCGGCGCGGAGGCAGGCCGCGCAGGCCGTTCAGACCGCGGCGGCGCGAACCATCACGAGCGCGTCGGCGGCGCCCGCGTAGAGCCGCGCCTCGTCTGCCGCGGCCGGCGTGAAGCCGAGCGACTCGAGCAGGCCGCGCGAGCGGTAGTTTGCGGCCTCGAGCACGGCGGCGAAGCGCTCGACGTCGTAGGCGGCCGCGAGCTCGGCGAGCATTGCGCCGACGGCCGCGCGCGCGAGGCCCTGGCGCCAATGCGCGCGGCCGACCAGGTAGGCGACGAAGCACACGTCGCTCGGCAGGATCGTCGCCTGTACGTAGCCGGCGAGGCGGCCGTCGGCCAGGCGCAGCACCCAGTTGAGCCAGAGCTCGACGCCGTCGGGCGAATGGCGCGCCTCGAGGCGCGCGTAGCGCTCGGCGAGCTGCCCGGCCGAGGCCGGCGGGGCCTGGCCGAACTCGTAGAGCGCGGGGTCGCTGAGCAGCGCGTACATCCCGGCCGCATGGGCCTGGGCCAGGGGCTCGAGCGTGAGCGGGCCCGCGGCGGTCGCGGCCGTGAGCACGCGCATCACGGCCCGCCTGGCCTCAAGGCTTTGCGCCGATCGCGCGCGCGCGTTCGCTGAACTCGCGGCGCAGCTGCTTGCGCACCTCGGCGGCCGCGTGGCGGCGGATCTCGTCGGCCGTGCCGGGCACGTAGGGCGGCACGGCGACCGGCTTGCGCGCGTCGTCGACGGCGACCATCGTGAAGAAGCAGCTGTTGGCGTGGCGCGTCGCCTGGGTGCGCACGTTCTCGGCCATGACCTTGATGCCGATTTCCATCGACGAGGTGCCCGTGTGGTTCACGGCGGCGAGGAAGTGCACGAGCTCGCCGACGTGGATGGGCTCGCGGAACATCACCTGGTCGACCGACAGCGTGACGACGTAGCGCCCGGCGTAGCGGCTCGCGCAGGCGTAGGCGACCTGGTCGAGGAACTTGAGGATCGTGCCGCCGTGGACGTTGCCGGCGAAATTGGCCATGTCCGGCGTCATCAGCACGGTCATGGCGAGCTGGTGGGAAGGCAGGGTCACTGGGCGGGGCTCCGGTGGTGGCGACGCGAAGCCCCGATTGTCGACCCTCAGGCCGGCTTCTTGAGCTCGAAGCGTTTGATTTCGCCGACGACGAACAGGTAGCAGCCGACCGCGATCAGCGCGTTGGCGGCGACGAACACGAGCGCGGCGCCGAACGAGCCCGTGCCCTTGACGAGGTAGCCGATCACGATCGGCGTCGTGATCGCCGCGGTGTTGCCGAAGGTGTTGAACAGCGCGCCCGACAGGCCCGAGATCTCGCGCGGCGAGGTGTCCGACACGACGGCCCAGCCGAGCGCGCCGAGGCCCTTGCCGAAGAACGCGAGCGCCATGATCGTGACGACGAGCACCGAGCCGTCGACGTAGTTGCACGCGATCATGCAGGTCGACAGCAGCATGCCGATCACGATCGGGGTCTTGCGCGCGACCGTCAGCGAATGGCCGCGGTGCAGCAGGAAGTCCGAGACCAGGCCGCCGAGCACGCCGCCCGCGAAGCCGCAGATCGCCGGCACGGCCGCCGCGAAGCCCGCGTTGAGCAGCGTCATGCCGCGTTCCTTGACCAGGTAGACCGGGAACCAGGTCAGGAAGAAATAGGTCAGCGTCGTGATGCAGTACTGGCCGATGTAAACGCCCATCAGCATGCGGTTGCCGAGCAGCTGGCGGATGTCGTCCCACGCGGCCTTGCGCGCCTTGGCCGCGCCCTGGTCCATGTTGACGAGCGCGCCGCCCGCGGCGATGTAGTCGAGCTCGCCGCGGCCAATCGCCGGGTGCTCCCGGGGGCCGAACACGAGCTTGACCCACAGCAGCGCGCCGACGAGGCCGATCGCGCCCATCACGTAGAACTCGGCGGGCCAGCCGTAGTTGTGCGTGATCCACGACATCAGCGGCGAAAACAGCACGGTCGCGAAGTACTGCGCCGAGTTGAAGATCGCCGACGCGGTGCCGCGCTCCCTGGCCGGGAACCAGGCCGCGACGATGCGGCCGTTCGCCGGGAACGAGGGCGCCTCGGCCGCGCCGACCAGCAGGCGCAGCGCGAACAGCATGACGATGGCCGAGGCCGCCGTCGCCGTGAAGAAGCCGATCGCGCCCTGCAGCAGCGTGAACAGCGACCACAGCACGATGCTCCACGTGTACACGCGCTTGGAGCCGAAGCGGTCGAGCAGCCAGCCGCCGGGCAGTTGGGCGAGCACGTAGGACCAGCCGAAGGCCGAGAACACGTAGCCGAGCGTGACCGGGTCGATGCCGAGCTGCTTGCTCAGCGCCGGGCCCGCGATCGACAGGGTCGCGCGGTCGGCGTAGTTGATCGTCGTCACGAGGAACAGCATCGCGAGCACGATGTAGCGCTTGCGCGTGCGGACGGCCTGGGCGGCGGCGGCCCGATCGGCGGCCGTGGCGGTGTTCATGTCTTGTCTCCTGGATCGGGGAATCCCTGGAGCGCCACCGTCTTCTGAGCCGCAGTGTTGGCGCCGGACCGGGCGAAGGATCAGGCCTGGGTGTAGGCGGTCTTCACGGTCGTGTAGAACTCGGCCGCGTAGCGGCCCTGTTCGCGCGGGCCGTAGCTCGAGCCCTTGCGGCCGCCGAAGGGCACGTGGTAGTCGACGCCGGCCGTCGGCAGGTTGACCATGACCATGCCGGCCTGGGCGTGGCGCTTGAAATGCGTGGCGTGCTTGAGCGAGGTCGTCGCGATGCCGGAGGCGAGGCCGAACGGCGTGTCGTTGGCGAGCGCGAGCGCTTCCTCGTAGTTCTTCGCGCGCAGCACGCTGACGACGGGGCCGAACACCTCCTCGCGGTTGATGCGCATCTGCGCGTGCGTGTCGGTGATCAGCGCGGGCGCCATGTAGAAGCCCGGCGCGCCGTCGGCGTTGTGCTCGATGCGCGCGCCGCCGTGGACGAGGCATGCGCCCTCGGCCTGGGCGATGCCGACGTAGTCGAGGTCCTGGCCGAGCTGGCTCGCGTCGACGACCGGGCCGATGTCGGTGCCGGGCTTGCGCGCGTCGTCGACCTTGAGCGTCTTCATGCGCTCGACCATCGCGGCGACGAAGCGGTCGTGGATGCCTTCGGTCACGATCAGGCGGCTCGACGCCGTGCAGCGCTGGCCGGTCGAGAAGAAGCCGCTGTTGACCGCGCAGTTGACGGCGACGCCGAGGTCGGCGTCGTCGAGCACGACCATCGGGTTCTTGCCGCCCATCTCGAGCTGGAACTTGGCCATGCGGCCATCTGCTCGATTGATACAGGCCTCGGCCACCTTGCGGCCCGTCGGCACCGAGCCCGTAAAGCTGATGCCGGCGACGCGCGCGTCGGCGAGCAGGGTCGCGCCGACCTCGGAGCCGCGGCCCATCACGAGGTTGAACACGCCGGCTGGCAGGCCCGCGCGCGACAGGATCTCGGCGAGCGCCCAGGCCGAGCCCGGCACGAGCTCGGCCGGCTTGAACACGACGCAGCAGCCGTAGGCGAGCGCCGGCGCGATCTTCCACGCAGGGATCGCGATCGGGAAATTCCATGGCGTGATCAGGCCGATCACGCCGAGCGCCTCGCGCGTGATCTCGACGCCGACGCCCGGGCGCACCGACGGCATCACCTCGCCGCCCGGGCGCAGCGCCTCGCCGGCGAAGAACTTGAAGATATTGCCGGCACGCTGGACCTCGCCGATCGCCTCGGGCAGGGTCTTGCCTTCCTCGCGCGCGAGCAGCTCGCCGAGTTCAGCCTTGCGCGCGAGGATCTCGCTGCCGGCCGCGTCGAGGATGTCGAAGCGTTGCTGCGGCGTCGACAGGCTCCAGGCCGGGAAGGCCGCGGTGGCGGCCGTGATCGCGAGCTGCGTCTGCGCGGCGTCGGCCTGCGCGTACTCGCCGATCAGGTCGCGCGTGTCCGACGGGTTGATGTTGCGGCTGACGCGGGCGCCTTCGAGCCATTCGCCGCCGATGTAGTTCTTGAACATTGGGTGAGTCCTTGTCAACGATCGAGGGCCGGGCGCTTCGGGTCGAAGCGCCAGCCCGGGATCAGGTATTGCATGGCGACGGCGTCGTCGCGCGCGCCGAGGCCATGCTGCTGATAGAGCTGGTGGGCCTTCTCGACCTCGGCCATGTCGAGCTCGACGCCGAGGCCCGGCTTCTTCGGCACCTCGACGCGGCCGCCGCGGATCTGCAGCGGCTCCTTGGTCAGGCGCTGGCCGTCCTGCCAGATCCAGTGCGTGTCGATCGCCGTGACCTTGCCCGGCGCGGCCGCGCCGACATGGGTGAACATCGCGAGCGAGACGTCGAAGTGGTTGTTCGAGTGCGAGCCCCAGGTCAGGCCCCAGTCGCGGCAGGTCTGGGCGACGCGGACCGAGCCGGCCATGGTCCAGAAATGCGGGTCGGCGAGCGGGATGTCGACGCTCTGCAGCGCGAGCGCGTGGCTCAGCTGGCGCCAGTCGGTCGCGATCATATTGGTCGCGGTCGGCAGGCCGGTCGCGCGGCGGAACTCGGCCATGACCTCGCGGCCCGAGAAGCCGTCCTCGGCGCCGCAGGGGTCCTCTGCATACGCGAGCACGCCGCGCATGTCGCGCATCAGGCGCACGGCGTCCTTGAGCAGCCAGCCGCCGTTCGGGTCGAGCGTCACGCGCGCGTCGGGGAAGCGCTCGTGCAGCGCGCGGATCGCCTCGACCTCTGCGTCGCCGCGCAGCGCGCCGCCCTTGAGCTTGAAGTCCCTGAAGCCGTAGCGCGCGTAGGCGGCCTCGGCGAGGCGCACGACCGCCTCGGGCGTCAGCGCCTTCTCGCGGCGCAGGCGCAACCAGTCGTCGGCCGCGTCGGGCTCGCGCAGATAGGGCAGGTCGGTCGCGTCGGGGTCGGCCACGTAGAACAGGTAGCCGAGCATTTCGACGGCGTCGCGCTGCTGGCCCTCGCCGAGCAGGGCGGCGACCGGCACGCCCTGGTGCTGGCCGAGCAGGTCGAGCAGCGCCGACTCGAGCGCCGTGACCGCGTGGATCGTCGTGCGCAGGTCGAAGGTCTGCTGGCCGCGGCCGCCCGCGTCGCGGTCGGCGAACTGGCGCTGCACGGTCTGCAGCAGGCCCGCGTGGGCGCCGAGCGGCTGGCCGACGACGAGCGCGCGCGCGTCCTCGAGCGTCTGGCGGATCTTCTCGCCGCCAGGCACCTCGCCGACGCCGGTGCGGCCGGCGCTGTCGGTCAGGATCAGCAGGTTGCGCGTGAAGAAGGGGCCGTGCGCGCCGCTGAGGTTCAGCAGCATGCTGTCGCGGCCCGCGATCGGGATCACGCGCAGCGCGGTGATGACGGGGGTCGAATGCATCGCGATGCCCTCCGGGCTTACTGCGGGCCGAGCGTCTCGATCAGCGCGCGCAGCTCGGCGACCTCGGCCGGCAGCAGGTCCGACAGCGGCGGGCGCACCGGCCCCGCGCCATGGCCGACGAGGGTCGCGCCGGCCTTCACGATCGCGACCGCGTAGCCCTCGCCCTGGTTGCGCAGCGCGACATAGGGGATGAAGAAATCGCGGATCAGGCGGTCGGTCGTCGCGGTGTCGCCGCTCGCGTGGGCCTTGTAGAACGCCATCGCCGTCTTCGGGATGAAGTTGAACACGGCCGACGAATAGACCGGGCAGCCCATCGCCTTGTACGCGCCCGCGAACAGCTCGGCCGTCGGCAGGCCGCCGAGGTAGGCGAAGCGATCGCCGAGCGTCTGGCGGATCGAGACGAACTTCTCGATGTCGCCGAGGCCGTCCTTGAAGCCGATCAGGTTCGGGCAGCGCTCGGCCAGCACCTGCAGGCTCGCGGGTGTGAGCTTGCAGTTCGCGCGGTTGTAGACGATCACGCCGAACTTCACGCTCCTGCAGACCGCCTCGACATGGGCGATCAGGCCGGCCTGGCTCGCTTCCGTCAGATAGGGCGGCAGCAGCAGGATGCCCTGGGCGCCGAGGCGCTCGGCCTCCTGCGCGTACTGGATCGCCTGCCTGGTGCTGCCGCCGGCGCCCGCGATGATCGGCGTGCGGCCGCGGCAGGTGTCGAGCGCGACCTTGATCACGTCGCTGTACTCGCCCGGCTCGAGCGAGAAGAACTCGCCGGTGCCGCCGGCCGCGAACAGCGCCGACGCGCCGTAGGGCTGCAGCCACTCGAGCCGCTCGGCGTAGGGCTTGGGCGCGAAGCGCAGCTCGGCGTCGAAGTCGGTCAGCGGGAAGGACAGCAGGCCGGCTTCGAGCACGAGCTTGAGTTCTTGAGGCGACATGGCGGGGTCTCCGTGAGGCGGGTCGGTTGGAATGGACTGATGCTTTGGTTACTCAGTTGTAGGTCATCGTACAACTAAGTTGGGGTCGCGACAACATCAGGGGGACTACCTAGATCCGCGGCGGATCAGCTCAGCTGCGCCTGCGCGCGGCGGCGCCGCTCGCGGCTGTTGCTCAGGTGGGTGCGCATCGCCGCGCGCGCGGCGTCGGGGTCCTGGGCCGCGATCGCGTCGAGGATGCTCTCGTGCTCGCCGTTCACGCGGCGCAGGTAGGCGAGGCGCTCGGGGTCGGGCGGCGTCACGGGCTCGAGCCGCGCGCGCGGGATCGCCTGGGCGCCGAGCGTCGCGAGCAGGTCGACGTAGTGGCTGTTCTGCGTCGCGCGCGCGATTTCCTGGTGGAACTGGAAGTCCGGCGCGACCGAGTCGCCGCCGGCCTCGATCGCTGCGTCGAAGGCCGCGAGCGCCGCGCGCATCACCGCCAGATTGGCCTCGCTGCGGCGCTGCGCGGCGAGCGCGGCGGCCTCGGTCTCGAGGCCGATGCGCAGCTCGAGCACGGCGATCACGTCCTGCAGCGTGCTGAACTGCTCGGGCGTGAGCTTGAACGCGGGGCCGTCGCCGGTGCCGAGCACGAAGGTGCCGATGCCGTGGCGCGTCTCGACGAGGCCGGCCGCCTGGAGCTTGGAGATCGCCTCGCGCACGACCGTGCGGCTGACCTCGAACTCGGCCATGATGGCGGCCTCGGTCGGCAGCTTGTCGCCGGGCTGCAGCTGGCCCGCGCGGATGCGGTCGCCGAGGCGTTCGACGAGCTCGAGCGCGAGCGTGCGGGGCTTGCGGCGGACAGGAATGGCTTGCATGGCGCGGCGTTGCGGACTAAAGTCAAGTTGTACGACAACAAGATGACGTACGTCAGCCGACTTTACCAAGAAGCAGGACCGCGATGAATCCACGCCCGCCCTTGACGATCTCCATGCACGCCGCGGACAACGTTGCCATCGTCGCGAACGACGGCGGCCTGCCCGAGGGCACGGTGCTGCCCGCGGGCGTGCCCGGCGCGGGCCTGGTGCTGCGCGACAAGGTGCCGCAGGGCCACAAGGTCGCGCTCGCCGACATCGCGGCGGGCGCGGCCGTGCGCCGCTACAACGTGCCGATCGGCTACGCGCTCGAGGACATCGCGGCCGGCAGCTGGGTCCACGAGCGCCTGCTCGCGATGCCGGCCGCGCGCGAGCTCGACGGCCTGCCGCTCGCGACCGTGACCGCGCCGGCGCAGGACCCGCTCGAAGGCTATACCTTCGAGGGCTACCGCAACGCCGACGGCTCGGTCGGCACGCGCAACCTCCTCGCGATCACGACGACCGTGCAATGCGTGGCCGGCGTCGTCGCCCAGGCGGTCGCGCGCATCAAGGCCGAGCTGCTGCCCCAGTACCCGAACGTCGACGACGTGATCGGCCTCGAGCACAGCTACGGTTGCGGCGTCGCGATCGACGCGCCCGACGCCGCGATCCCGATCCGCACGCTGCGCCATATCTCGCTGAACCCGAACTTCGGCGGCGAGCTGATGGTCGTGAGCCTCGGCTGCGAGAAGCTCCAGCCCGCGCGCCTGCTGCCGCCGGGGTCGTTCGCGATCGTCGACGAGCGCGGCGCCGACGCGGGCCCCGAGACCGTCTGCCTGCAGGACGAGGCCCATGTGGGCTTCATGTCCATGCTCGACGACATCGTTGCGCACGCGCGCCCGCACCTCGAGCGCCTGAACGCACGCCGGCGCGAGACCGTGCCCGCGAGCGAGCTCGTCGTCGGCGTCCAATGCGGCGGCAGCGACGCGTTCTCGGGCGTCACGGCGAACCCGGCCGTGGGCTTTTGCGCCGACCTGCTCGTGCGCGCCGGCGCGACCGTGATGTTCAGCGAGAACACCGAGGTCCGCGACGCGGTCGAGCAGCTGACGAGCCGCGCGGCCACGCCGGCCGTCGCCGACGCGGTGCGCCGCGAGCTCGGCTGGTACGACCGCTACCTCGAGCGCGGCCGCGTCGACCGCGCCGCGAACACGACGCCGGGCAACAAGGCCGGCGGCCTGTCGAACATCGTCGAGAAGGCGATGGGCTCGATCGTCAAGAGCGGCAGCGCGGCGATCTCGCATGTGCTCGCGCCCGGCGAGAAGCTCGCGCGCGAACAGCGCGGCCTGGTGTTCGCGGCGACGCCCGCGAGCGACTTCATCTGCGGCACGCTGCAGCTCGCCGCGGGCATGAACCTGCACGTGTTCACGACCGGCCGCGGCACGCCCTACGGCCTCGCCGAATGCCCGGTCGTCAAGGTCGCGACGCGCAGCGACCTCGCGCGGCGCTGGCACGACCTGATGGACCTCAACGCGGGCCGCGTCGCCGACGGCGAGGCGAGCATCGAGGAGACGGGCTGGGCGCTGTTCCGCCTGCTGCTCGAGGTCGCGAGCGGACGCCGCAGGACCTGGGCCGAGCAGTGGAAGCTGCACAACGCGCTCGTACTGTTCAACCCGGCGCCGGTGACCTGACGCCGGGGTCGCGGCGGCCCTGGCGGGCCTTGCCGAGCCCGAGGCGCGCGCAGATCTCGCCGGCGAGGCCGGCCTGGTTCAGCGTGTAGAAGTGCAGGGCCGGCACGCCGCCCGCGATCAGGCGCTCGCACAGCTGCGTGACGACGTCGAGGCCGAAGGCGCGGATCGACGCCGCGTCGTCCATGAAGCCCTCCATCTTCAGCGCGACCCAGCGCGGGACCTCGATGCCGTCGCGCGCCGCGAACTGGGCGATGCGCGCGTAGTTGTGGAAGGGCATGATGCCCGGCACGATCGGCGCCGTGACGCCCAGGCGGCGCACCGCGTCGACGAAGTGGAAGTAGGCGTCGGGGTTGAAGAAGAACTGCGTGATCGCGCCGCTCGCGCCGGCCCGCATCTTGGCCGCGAAATGCTCGAGGTCGCGCGCCGCGTAGCGCTGCTGCGGGTGGTACTCGGGGTAGGCGGCGACCTCGATGTCCCAGTCCGGGCCTTCCTCGGCGCGGATGAACTCGACGAGCTCGGCCGCATAGCGGAACTCGCCGATCGTCGCCGTGCCGCTCGGCAGGTCGCCGCGCAGCGCGACGACGCGGCGGATGTCCTGGGCGCGGTAGGTCGCGAGGATCTCGCGGATGCCCGCGCGCGTCGAGCCGACGCAGGACAGGTGCGGCGCCGCCTCGAAGCCCGCCGCGGCGATCTCGGTGACCGTCGCGAGCGTCTTGTCGCGGGTCGAGCCGCCCGCGCCGTAGGTCACGCTGAAGTACTCGGGCGCGAGCGCGCCGAGCTGCTGGACCACGCCGCGCAGCTTGTCGCTGCCGACCGGCGTGTTCGGGGGGAAGAACTCGAAGCTGACGGGTGTGCTCATGCGCTTGCTTTGCGTCACTGCGGGCGCTGGGCCCAGAGAAAGAATTCGGTATTGCCGTCGCCGCCGCTGACCGGGCTTTCGAACCAGCCGCGCAGCGCGAGGCCGAGCGCCGCGGCGTCGGCGCGCGCGCGGACCTCGAGCTCGGCGTACTGGGCGCGGTCCTTGACGAGGCCGCGCTTGTCGAGCGCCTTGGGGCCGAGCTCGAACTGCGGCTTGATCAGCAGCAGCAGCTGGCCCGCGGGGGCGAGCCAGCCGGCCAGGCGCGGCAGCTCGCCGAGCATCGAGATGAAGCTCAGGTCGCCGACGATCAGCGCGAAGTCCTGCGCGGGCGCGTACTCGCGCACGTGGCGGCCCTCGAGCGCCGTCACGCGCACGTCGCCCTGCAGGCTCGCGTGGAGCTGGCCATGGCCGACGTCGATGCCCGTCACATGGGCCGCGCCGGCCTTGAGCAGCACGTCGGTGAAGCCGCCCGTGCTCTGGCCGACGTCGAGCACGTGCAGGCCGGCCACGGCCACGCCGCTCGCGCGCAGCGCGCCCTCGAGCTTGAGCCCGCCGCGCGACACGTAGCGCGCCTCGGCGTCGTCGGTGACGACGAGCGCCGCCTGCGCCGGCAGGTCCTCGCCGGCCTTGCGGATCACGCGGCCGGCGAGCGCGACGGCGCCGCGCTCGATCAGGCGCTGCGCGATCGAGCGCGTCGGCGCGAGGCCCTGGCTGACGAGCAGCTGGTCGGCGCGCATGCGGGGGCTCAGTAGCGGTAGCTGTCGGCCTTGTACGGGCCCTGCCTGGGCACACCGATATAGGCGGCCTGCTCGTCGGTCAGCTCGGTCAGCTGCGCGTTGAGCGTCGTCAGCTGCAGGCGCGCGACCTTCTCGTCGAGGTGCTTGGGCAGCACGTAGACCTTGCCGATGTCGTAGGCGTCGCGGTGGGCGTAGAGCTCGATCTGGGCGATCGTCTGGTTCGCGAACGACGAGCTCATCACGTAGCTCGGGTGGCCCGTGCCGCAGCCGAGGTTCACGAGGCGGCCCTTGGCGAGCAGGATGATGCGCTTGCCATCCGGGAAGATCACGTGGTCGACCTGCGGCTTGATCTCCTCCCACGCGTACTGCTCGAGCGAGGCGACGTCGATCTCGTTGTCGAAGTGGCCGATATTGCTGACGATCGCGTTGTTCTTCATCGCCGCCATGTGTTCGTGGCGGATCACGTTCTTGTTGCCGGTCGTCGTGACGAAGATGTCGGCCTTGTCCGCGGCGAACTCCATCGTGACGACGCGGTAGCCTTCCATCGCGGCCTGGAGCGCGCAGATCGGGTCGATCTCGGTGACCCAGACCTGGGCCGACAGCGCGCGCAGCGCCTGGGCCGAGCCCTTGCCGACGTCGCCGTAGCCGGCGACGACGGCGATCTTGCCGGCGACCATCACGTCGGTCGCGCGCTTGATGCCGTCGACGAGCGACTCGCGGCAGCCGTAGAGGTTGTCGAACTTGCTCTTCGTGACCGAGTCGTTGACGTTGATTGCGCGGAACAGCAGCGTGCCCTTGGCCGACATTTCCTTCAGGCGGTGCACGCCGGTCGTCGTCTCTTCGGTCACGCCGATGATCTCGGCGCTCTTGCGCGTGTACCAGCTGCCGTCCTCGGCGAGCTTGGCCTTGATCGCGGCGAACAGCACGCGCTCTTCCTCGCTGCCCGGGTGCGCGAGCACGCCCAGGTCCTTCTCGGCCTTCTGGCCCAGGTGCATCAACAGCGTCGCGTCGCCGCCGTCGTCGAGGATCATGTTCGGGCCTTCGCCCGGCGCGCCCTTCGCGCCGAAGTCGAAGATGCGGTGCGTGTAGTCCCAGTAGTCCTCGAGCGTCTCGCCCTTGTACGCGAACACCGGCGTGCCGGCCGCGACGAGCGCAGCGGCCGCGTGGTCCTGGGTCGAGAAGATATTGCACGAGGCCCAGCGCACCTCGGCGCCGAGCGCCTGCAGCGTCTCGACGAGCACGGCGGTCTGGATCGTCATGTGCAGCGAGCCCGTGATGCGCGCGCCCTTGAGCGGCTGGGCTGCGGCGTATTCCTTGCGGATCGCCATCAGCGCCGGCATCTCGCTCTCGGCGATGCGGATTTCCTTGCGGCCCCAGTCGGCGAGCGAGAGGTCGCGGATGATGTGCTGGGCGTCGGCGGCGGGTTTCGTCTGTGCGTTCATTGCATGCTCCTTCGTTCGGAAGCCGCAATGTCGACGGGGTGGCGCGACAACGCATTGATCACCCACGACGACATGGCGGGTGAGCGCGGTTGGCAGTGCCGCGGACCTCGGGGGAAAGGTCGCCGCGACGGGTGCCGAGCCTGGCCTTCCACAGCGCGGAAGGTCGCAACGCTCCTCGGCAGGTGGCGCATTGTAGCGAGGCCGCGCGGCCGCGGCACGGGCTTTTCGTGCAGAGTGCTCAGTCGTTCAAGCCCTTGCCGGCGAGGATCTGCGGCGCGCATTTGAGGATGCGCGAGGTCCGCGTCGCGGCCTGCCTGGCGCCCGCGAAGTGCAGGAGATAGGCGCGCTGGCGGCCCGGCGTCAGCGCTTCGAACGCGCGGCGCAGCGCGGGCGCGCGCGTGAACTCGGCGTCGAGCTCGGCCGGGCGCGCATGTGCTTCGATGGTCTTGAGCTCGACCTTGAGGCCGGCCCGTTCGATCGCGATGGCCTCGCCGACATAGGCCTTCAGCGCGGTCGTGGCCTTTTTGACCTCGGCCGCGCTCGCGAAGCGCGCCTGGCGCGAGGACTGGCTGTTCTCGCCCGGCGCCACGAGCAGGCCTTTCGTGTCCTTGAGCAGCACGCCCTTGAAGAACAGCATCGCGCAATAGTCCTTGAAGGGCTGTAGCAGCACGATGTTCGCGCCGTCCCGCGTGTAGCAGGGCTTGCCCCATTTGAGCGTCTCGTCGAGGCCGGCCGCGAGCGCGATTGCGCGCAACTGGGCGAGTTCGTCGTGCCAGCTCGTGGCGCGGGTGAAGAAGGCGTCGGCCGGGCTGGAGCTCATGGTCTGGATGGGGTGGGCAGGGCGTTGGCGCGCAGGATAAGCGCTCACGCATCGCGGCGGCCAGCCCGCTGGCCCTGGTTCATGTCTACAATTGACGTTTACGTTAACGTCAATTGACCGCCGCGGCGGTCCGCGGCGACGCTATAGAACTCGAGGAGACAAGCCATGAACCTGCCCGGCCTCAACTTCCAGCTCGGCGAAGACATCGACGCGCTGCGCGACGCGGTGCGCGCGTTCGCCGACGCCGAGATCGCGCCGCGCGCGGCCGCGATCGACCGCGACGACCAGTTCCCGATGGACCTGTGGCGCAAGTTCGGCGAGCTCGGCGTGCTCGGCATGACGGTGTCCGAGGAGTACGGCGGCACGGCGATGGGCTACCTCGCGCACATGGTCGCGATGGAGGAGATCAGCCGCGCGTCGGCGTCGGTGGGCCTGTCCTACGGCGCGCACAGCAATCTGTGCGTGAACCAGATCCACCGCAACGGCAACGCCGCGCAGAAGAGCCGTTACCTGCCCAAGCTCGTCAGCGGCGAGCATGTCGGCGCGCTCGCGATGAGCGAGCCCGGCGCGGGCTCGGACGTGATCTCGATGAAGCTCAAGGCCGAGGACAAGGGTGGCTACTACGTCCTCAACGGCAGCAAGATGTGGATCACGAACGGCCCCGACGCCGACACGCTGGTCGTCTACGCCAAGACCGAGCCCGAGCTCGGTGCGCGCGGCGTCACGGCCTTCCTGATCGAGAAGGGCATGAAGGGCTTCGGCATCGCGCAAAAGCTCGACAAGCTCGGCATGCGCGGCAGCCACACCGGCGAGCTCGTGTTCCAGGACGTCGAGGTGCCGGCCGAGAACGTGCTCGGCGCCGTCAACGCGGGCGCGAAGGTGCTGATGAGCGGGCTCGACTACGAGCGCGCGGTGCTGACCGGCGGGCCGCTCGGCATCATGCAGTCGGTCATGGACAACGTCGTCCCCTATATGCACGAGCGCAAGCAGTTCGGCCAGAGCATCGGCGAGTTCCAGTTGATCCAGGGCAAGGTCGCCGACATGTACACGGTGCTGCAGGCCGGCCGCAGCTTCGCCTACACCGTCGCGAAAAACCTCGACATGCTCGGCGTCGAGCATGTGCGCCAGGTCCGCAAGGACTGCGCGTCGGTGATCCTGTGGTGCGCCGAAAAGGCCACCTGGATGGCCGGCGAGGGCGTGCAGATCTTCGGCGGCAACGGCTATATCAACGAGTACCCGCTGGGCCGCCTGTGGCGCGACGCCAAGCTCTACGAGATCGGCGCGGGCACGTCGGAGATCCGCCGCATGCTGATCGGCCGCGAGCTGTTTGCAGAAACTGCGTAAGCAGCCGCCCTGAGTGCACGATTGCTGCACTGCAGCGACAATCCCGCCATGAGCTCGAACGAACTGCACAACCTGCTCGACAGCAACCGCCGCTGGGCCGCCCAGACCGAGGCCGCCGAGCCCGGCTTCTTCTCGCGCCTGCTCAAGCAGCAGACGCCGCAGTACCTGTGGATCGGCTGCGCCGACAGCCGCGTGCCGGCGAACGAGCTCGTCGACCTGCTGCCCGGCGAGCTGTTCGTGCACCGCAACGTCGCGAACGTCGTCGTGCACTCGGACCTCAACTGCCTGTCGGTCATGCAGTTCGCGGTCGACCAGCTGCAGGTGCGCCACATCATCATCGTCGGCCACAGCAACTGCGGCGGCGTGGTCGCGGCGCTGCACGACCGCCGCGTCGGCCTCGTCGACAACTGGCTGCGGCATGTCCAGGACGTTCGCAACGCCCATCACGACTGGCTCGAGAGCCTCGCCGAGGACAAGCGCGTGAACGCGCTGTGCGAGCTCAACGTGCTCGAGCAGGCGCGCAACGCCTGTCAAACCACGGTGGTCCAGGACGCCTGGGCGCGCGGCCAGAGCGTCGCCGTGCACGGCTGGGTCTACGGCCTGCACAACGGCCTGCTGCAGGACCTGACGATCACGGCGGCGTCGGCCGACGAGGTCGCGCCGGCCTACCAGCGCGCGCTCGCCGCGCTCAAGCAGCGCCACGCCTAGGCGCAGTAGCAGGGCGGGCGATTGATGTTTCCGCAAAAGCTCACCGACGCGCGCGCGTTCGAGATCGCCCAGGCCCTGCTCGGCGGCTTCAACCGCCATTACCGGCTGTTCCGCGCGACCAGCGCCGAGGCCAAGCGCCGCTTCGAGCGCGCCGACTGGCACGGCCAGCAGCGCGCCCAGCGCGAGCGCATCGAGTTCTACGACCGCCGCGTCGACGAGGCCGTCGAGCTGCTCGAGGAGCGCTTCCAGGCGAGCACGCTCGCGATGGAGGTCTGGCAGCAGGTCAAGCTGCACTACATCGGCCTGCTCGTGAACCACCACCAGCCCGAGCTCGCCGAGACCTTCTTCAACTCGGCCTGCACGCGCATCCTCCACCACAGCTACTTCCACAACGACTTCATCTTCGTGCGCCCGGCCGTCTCGACCGAGTACATCGAGAACGACGAGCCGGCCGCCAAGCCGACCTACCGCGCCTACTACCCGACGCGCGACACGCTCGAGGAGACGCTCGCGCGCATCGTCACGAACTTCCAGCTCGAGGTCGAGTTCGAGGACCTCGGCCGCGACGTCCAGTACCTGCTCGGCGCGCTGCGCCAGCAGCTGGCCTCGACGCGGCTGCGCGCGAACTTCCAGATCCAGGTGCTCGCGTCGCCGTTCTTCCGCAACAAGGGCGCCTATCTGGTCGGCAAGATCATCAACGGCTTCACCGAGACGCCGTTCGCGCTGCCGCTGCTGCACCGCGAGGACGCCGCGGGCCGCAGCACGGGCCGGCTCTACGTCGACGCGGCGCTGTTCGGCGAGGACGACCTGCTGCTGCTGTTCAGCTTCGCGCGCGCCTACTTCATGGTCGACATGGAGGTGCCGAGCGCCTACGTGCAGTTCCTGCGCTCGATGATGCCGCGCAAGCCGCGCAGCGAGCTCTACTCGGCGATCGGCCTGCAGAAGCAGGGCAAGAACCTCTTCTACCGCGACTTCCTCTACCACCTGCGCCATTCGAGCGACAAGTTCCGCATCGCCCCGGGCATCAAGGGCATGGTCATGCTCGTGTTCGACCTGCCGAGCTTCCCCTTCGTGTTCAAGCTGATCAAGGACTTTTACCCGCCGCAGAAGGACACGACGCGCGAGCTGATCCAGAGCAAGTACCTGCTCGTCAAGCAGCACGACCGCGTCGGCCGCATGGCCGACACGCTCGAGTACGCGATGGTCGCGTTCCCGCGCGCGCGCTTCGAGGCGGAGCTGATCCGCGAGATCGAGCATTTCTGCCCGAGCCTGCTCGAGCAGCGCGGCGACGACATCGTGCTCAGGCATGTGTACATCGAGCGCCGCATGGTGCCGCTGAACATCTACCTGCAGGAGGCCGAGCCCGCGCAGATGGAGGCCGCCGTCGTCGAGTACGGCAACGCGATCAAGGACCTCGTCGCCGCGAACATCTTCCCCGGCGACATGCTCTGGAAGAACTTCGGCGTGACGCGCCACGGCAAGGTCGTGTTCTACGACTACGACGAGATCGAGTACCTGACCGACTGCAACTTCCGCGCCGTGCCCGCGCCGCGCAACGAGGAGGACGAGATGTCGGGCGAGGTCTGGTGGAAGGTCGGCCCGCGCGACGTGTTCCCCGAGACCTTCGGCCCCTTCCTGCTCGGCCACCCGGGCGTGCGCGAGCCCTTTCTGCGCCACCACGGCGACCTGCTCGACCCGCTGTTCTGGCAAACCCACAAGGAGCGCATCATGGCCGGCCATGTGCATGATGTGTTCCCCTACGACGCGCACAAGCGCTTTCGCGCCGAGGCTGCGGCCTCGCGCGGCCCCGTTCCCGTCGCCGGCGCCGACAGCGCGCACGACGACCTTCCCGTCCAATGAACTGAGGAGTTAGCACCATGAGTGAATCCATCGTCATCGTCTCGGCGGCGCGCACGCCGATCGGCGGCCTGCTCGGCGACTTCGCCGGCCTCGCGGCCTGGGAGCTCGGCGCCGCGGCGATCAAGGCCGCCGTCGAGCGCGCCGGCATCCCCGGCGATTCGATCGAAGAGGCGCTGATCGGCAACTGCCTGATGGCCGGCCAGGGCCAGGCCCCGGCGCGCCAGGCCGTGCTCAAGGCGGGGCTGCCGCAGTCGGTCGGCGCCGTGACCCTGTCCAAGATGTGCGGTGCCGGCATGCGCGCGACGATGTTCGCGCACGACACGCTGAAGGCCGGCAGCGCCGACATCCTGATCGCGGGCGGCATGGAGAGCATGACCAACGCGCCGCACCTGATGTTCGCGCGCAAGGGCGTCAAGTACGGTGCCGCGGCGCTGTACGACCATATGGCGCTCGACGGCCTCGAGGACGCCTACGAGCGCGGCAAGGCCATGGGCGTGTTCGCCGAGCAATGCGTGGGCAAGTACGCGTTCACGCGCGAGGCGCAGGACGCGTTCGCGATCGCGTCGACCGAGCGCAGCAAGCGCGCCAACGAAGACGGCAGCTTCGACTGGGAGATCGCGCCGGTCACGCTCTCGGGCAAGGGTGGCGACGTCGTGATCTCGCGCGACGAGCAGCCGTTCAAGGCCAAGCTCGACAAGATCCCGGGCCTCAAGCCCGCGTTCAAGAAGGACGGCACGATCACGGCCGCGACCTCCTCGTCGATCAGCGACGGCGCCGCCGCGATGGTGCTGATGCGCGAGAGCACGGCCGCGAAGATGGGCTTGACGCCGATCGCGCGCATCGTCGGCACGGCCGTCCATGCGAACGCGCCCGAGTGGTTCACGACGGCGCCGGTCGGCGCGATCGACAAGCTGCTCAAGAAGAACGGCTGGGACGCCAAGAGCGTCGATCTGTGGGAAGTCAACGAGGCCTTCGCCGCCGTGACCATGGCCGCGATGGCCGAGTTCAAGCTGCCGCACGAGATCGTCAACGTGCACGGCGGCGCCGTCGCGCTGGGCCACCCGATCGGCGCGTCGGGCGCGCGCATCATCGTCACGCTGCTCGGCGCGCTGCGCAAGCAGGGCAAGAAGCGCGGCGTCGCGGCGCTGTGCATCGGCGGCGGCGAGGCGACGGCCGTCGGCGTCGAGCTGATCTAAGCGCCATGGCGAACCAGGTCCTCGTCGTCGGCGCGTCGCGCGGCATCGGTCTCGAGTTCGTGCGCCAGTACCGCGCCGACGGGTTCGCGGTCTGGGCCACGGCGCGCCGCGACGAAGACCTTGCGCACCTGCGCGAACTCGGCGCGACGCCGCTCAAGCTCGACGTCACCGACGCGGCGAGCGCCTCGGGCCTGGCCTGGCAGATCGACGGCTGCGCGTTCGACACGGCGATCGTCAACGCCGGCGTGAACGCGCGCAGCCGCGGCCTCGCGCCGCCGACCGAGGCGGTCTTCGACCAGGTCATGCGCACCAACGTGCTCGGCCCGATGCGCGTGATCGCCCAGCTCGGCGACGCGCTCGCGCCGCAGGCGCGGCTCGCCGTGCTGAGCTCGCGCATGGGCTCGATCGGCGCGCGCGCGTCCGACTCCGACTGGCTTTACCGCGCGTCCAAGGCCGCCGTGAACTCGGTGCTCAAGGACGCGTCGCTGGCCCTGGCCGGCCGCGCGATCTGCGCGAGCCTGCATCCGGGCTGGGTGCGCACCGACATGGGCGGCGCGGGCGCCGACATCGACGTCGCGACGAGCGTCGCCGGCATGCGCCAGCTGCTCGCGGGCCTGCAGCCCGAGCACAACGGCGGCTATTTCAATTACGACGGCCAGACGATTCCCTGGTGAGCGCGATGCCCAAGCCCTTGAAGTGGGTGCTGCGCGGCTTCGGGGGGCTGCTGCTCGGTCTCGTGCTGCTCGTGCTCGCCTGGGGCTTGAGCAACAGCCCGCTCGCCGACAGCGCGCCGCGGCCGAGGCCGGCCGAGCTCGAGGTCCATGTCCGCGACATCCCGGCCGAGCGCAACGGCTTCTTCATCCAGATCGGCCTGCTCGCGCCGTCGGGTGAGGATCCGGCCGTGGCAGGCCAACGCTTGTGGATCGCGCAGCACTATGCGCCCGGGTCCGGAGGGCTCGCGCTGCCGGCAGGCGATCTATGGGATTGCGACAAAGGCAACGAGGAGTGCACGGGGCTCTGGTTCAGGCGGAGCAGCGATATGGCGCACGAACTCGCCGTGCATGCCGAATTCGTACGGCGCTGCGTCATGCTGGCGGACGCGCCCGACTACGAAGAGCGCTTGATTCCCTGGGGCGACGGCACCCACCTGGAATTGCCACAGTACAAGACGGTCATGGCGTGCAACCGGGTGCTGAGGGCGTCGCTGGTTCTCGCGGCCGGACGCGGCCAGAGCGCGGCGGCTCTGCAGGCGTTCGACCGGGCCGATCGGCTCGCGCGTCTGCAACTGACCGGGTGTCACAGCCTGATCGGCCAGGCGATCGCCTGGGCGGCGGCGCGGCGCAACGCCCAGACGGCTGCGGCGCTCGCGGCGCAGCACCCGGAGCTTGCGTCGGCTCTGCTCGCGCGCCTGCCACCGCTGCCGCCCGAGGTATTGAGCGCGGCCCCCTGGATCGCCTTCGAGTCCGGCTTCGGCCAGGCGACGATCGACGGCATGGAGGCCGGGTGCCGGCGGGCGATCGCACGCAAGCAATTCGACGCTGCGGCCGACCGGCTCTGGTGCGAATACCGCATCGGCCTGCTGCCCAACGCGACCAAGCAGGCACTCGACCAGCAATGGCTCGCGATCCGCGCGGTCGCGGACCGCGGCATGCCCGCGGCGCTCCAGGCGGACGCGTCCCTGCCCGACCTGGTACCGCCCTGGGCCTACCTGCACTGGCGCAATTCGATCGGCGGCGTGCTCGTCGACGTCGCCCGCCCGCAATACGCGCAGTACCTGGCCAAACAGGCCGACGTCGAGCTGCTGCGCACGGCCGCCGCCTTGGCCTTGCGCATGAGCGTCGAACATGTGGACGCCGCGCGGCGCCAGACCTGGCTCGACGCGCAGTCCCTGCCGGCGCCGCTGCGCGCGCGCCTGTCGCTCGATGCCGGAGCGCTGAGCGTCAAACCCTGGCTCGCCGACGTGCCCGGCGCGGCCGCGGGCCCGAGCCCACAGATCCGCCTGCCGCTGGCCTCCTGAGCCGCGGCCCGAACCCGAGACGAGAGAAGAAGACCATGCTGCTTTCCGAAGACCACCGCGCCGTCCAGGACGCCGTGCGCGCCTATGTCCAGGCCGAGGTCGCGCCGCACGCGGCGGCCTGGGACAAGAACCACCAATTCCCGGCCGCGCAGCTCAAGGGCCTGGCCCAGCTCGGCTGCTACGGCGTCGCGGTGCCGCCCGAATGGGACGGCGCGGGCCTGGACTATCTGGCCCTGTCGCTGATCCTCGAGGAGATCGCGGCCGGCGACGGCGGCACCTCGACCGTCGTCAGCGTCAACAACTGCCCGGTCTGCTCGATCCTGATGGGCTTCGGCGACGACGCTCAGAAAGAGCGTTACCTGAAACCGCTCGCGCGCGGCGACATGCTCGGCGCCTTTTGCCTGACCGAGCCCCATGTCGGCTCGGAGGCCGGCGGCCTCAAGACCACCGCCGTGCTCGACGGCGACGCCTACGTGCTCAACGGCGTCAAGCAGTTCATCACGAGCGGCAAGCATGGCGACGTCGCGATCGTGATGGCCGTGACCGACAAGGCCGCCGGCAAGCGCGGCATCAGCGCGTTCATCGTCGAGACCCGCACGCCCGGCTACGTCGTCGCGCGCGTCGAGGACAAGATGGGCCAGCACAGCTCGGACACCGCGCAGATCCTGTTCGAGAACTGCCGCGTGCCGGTCGCGAACCGCATCGGCGCCGAGGGCCAGGGCCTGAAGATCGCCCTGTCGGGCCTCGAGGGCGGGCGCATCGGCATCGCCTCGCAGGCCGTCGGCATGGCGCGCGCGGCCTTCGAGGCCGCGCTCGTCTACGCCAAGGACCGCGTCGCGTTCGGCCAGGCGATCTTCGAGCACCAGGCGGTCGGCCACAAGCTCGCCGACATGGCGACGCAGATCGAGGCCGCGCGCCAGCTGATCCACCACGCGGCGAGCCTCAAGGACGCGGGCCGGCCCTGCCTCAAGGAAGCCGCGATGGCCAAGCTGTTCGCGACCGAGATGGCCGAGCGCGTGTGCTCGGCCGCGATCCAGGTCCACGGCGGCTACGGCTACCTGAGCGACTTCCCGGTCGAACGGATTTACCGCGACGTACGGGTTTGCCAGATTTATGAAGGAACGTCCGAGGTGCAGAAAATCCTGATCCAGCGCGCCCTGGCCTGACCTCCTGCCGATCCACGCAGGGCGCCCGAAGGAGCCCCGCATGAATTCCCGCCGTCGTTTCCTGACCCAGGCCCAGGCGCTGAGCCTCGCCGGCGTCGCCTTCGCCGCGCGCGCGCAAACGCCGCCGCCCGCCGCCGCGGCGAGCGCGTCGCCGAGCACGCCCGGCGCGCCGCCGACCTTCGCGAGCTCGCCCGAGCTCGGCCCCGAGGTCACCGAGCAGACCTTCGTCGAGGCGAGCAAGCTCGTCCAGGTGCAGATGTCGCCCGCCGCGCTCGCCCAGGCCGCCGCCTCGTGGCGCGCGAGCATGCCCGCGCTGCTCGAGCGCCGCACCGGCCCGCGCCGCGTCGCGCTGCCCGACGGGCTCGCGCCGGCGACGCTGTGGCAGCCGCGCCAGTTCGAGCCGAACGCCGCCGCGCATGGCGCCACGCGCTTCGTGCGCTCGGCCGACGCGCGCCGGCCGCTGCCCGCGAGCGATGCCGACATCGCCTACGCGCCGCTGAGCCAGCTGTCGCGCTGGATCGCCGCGCGCGAGCTCACGAGCGAGCGCCTGACGCGCATCTACCTCGAGCGCATCGCCCGCCACGACACGGCACTGCGCAGCGTGATCACGGTCCTCGCCGAGCCGGGCCTCGCGGCCGCGCGCGCGGCCGACACCGAGATCGCGCGCGGCCATTACCGCGGCCCGCTGCACGGCGTCCCGTTCGGCGTCAAGGACCTGCTCGACACGGCCGGCGTCGCGACGACCTGGGGCGCCGAGCCGTTCCGCGACCGCGTGCCCAGGCAGGACGCGACCGTCGTCGCGCGCCTGCGCGCGGCCGGCGCCGTGCTGATCGCGAAGCTGAGCCTCGGCGCGCTCGCGCTCAACGACGTCTGGTTCGGCGGCCAGACCATGAACCCCTGGCTGACCGTCGAAGGCGCGTCGGGCTCGAGCGCCGGGCCCGGCGCGGCGACGGCGGCCGCGCTCGTCGCGTTCGCGATCGGCAGCGAGACCGGCGGCAGCATCGTGAGCCCGAGCATGCGCTGCGGCGTCACGGGGCTGCGCCCGACCTTCGGCCGCGTGCCGCGCGGCGGCGCGATGACGCTCGCCTGGTCGCTCGACAAGCTCGGCCCGATGACGCGCAGCGTCGAGGACGCGGCGCTCGTGCTGCAGGCGATCAGCGGCCCCGACGCGGCCGACCCCTACAGCGTGCCGAGCAGGCTCGCGTTCGACGCCGGCGCCCCGGTGCGCGGCCTGCGCGTCGGCTATGTGCCCACCTGGCTCGAGCAGGATCCGGCGACGCCGGTCGACCGCGCGGCCTTGCGCCGGCTCGCCGACCTCGGCCTCAAGCCGACGCCCGTGCAGCTGCCCGACTGGCCCTACGACGCGCTCGACACCGTGCTGTTCGCCGAGGCCGCGGCCTCGTTCGAGGCGCTCACGCTGTCGGGCCGCGACGCCGAGCTCAGGATGCAGACCGCCGACGCCTGGCCCAACCTGTTTCGCCAGGCGCGCTTTCTGTCGGCCGTCGACTTCGTCCAGGCCGACCGGCTGCGCCGCCGCGTCGCGACCGAGATGGCGCGCGTGATGGCCGAGGTCGACGTGCTGCTCGTGCCCTCGCTGCGCGACGACATGCTGACGATCAGCAACCATACCGGCCATCCGTCGCTGACGCTGCGCACCGGCTTCGTCGAGGTCGCCGAGGCGCGCAGCGACTGGGCGCCCGACCCCGCGCACCCGCTGCCGCGCTTCGACCCGCCGCGCCGCGTACCGCATGGCGTGACGCTGATCGGGCGGCTGTTCGACGAGGGACGGCTCGCCGAGGTCGGCCTCGCGCTCGAGCGCGCGAGCGGCGTCGCGGCCGAGCGGCCGCCGGGTTTCGCCTGAACGCGCCCGAAGGCCCGCTGAAGCGGAGCTTCACCGCCATCTGCTAAGGTCGCGCCTGCCATGTCCGCCACCAGCCTCGAAGCCCAGCTCCAGAGCGAGAACGACGCGCTGCGCGTGCAGCTCGCGACGCTGCTGCGCGAGGCGCGCGCGAACGAGGACAAGCTGCGGCGCTTCCAGCGCCTCGAGCACCGCCTGATCAGCGCGCGCTCGCTCGCCGACCTGCTGCGCCTGCTGCTCGGCGACTACAAGCAGGACTTCGGCCTCGAGGCGGTCGGCCTGCGCCTCGTCGACCGCGACGGCGAGGCCGCGCGCGTGCTCGCCGGCGAGCCCGACGACGGCCTGCTCGCGCCGCTCGGCCTGCTGCCCGACACCGACGCGCTGCAGGCGCCCGCGCAGGCCTGGCTCGGGCCCTTCGACGCGGCCCGCCACGCGGCGCTGTTCGGGCCGCGCGCCGGCTATATCGCGTCGATCGCGACGCTGCCGCTCAAGCGCCGCGAGACCCTGATCGGCACGCTGCACTTCGGCAGCGCCGACGCGCGTCGCTATGTCGGCGGCGACGGCACCGAGTTCCTCGAGCGCCTCGCCGACATCGTCGCCGTGTGCCTGGACAACGCGCTGAACCAGGAGCGCCTGAAGCTCGCGGGCCTGACCGACAGCCTGACCGGCGTGCACAACCGGCGCTACTTCGAGCACCGCGCGCTGATCGAGATCGCGCAGGCGCGCCGCTACCGCCACGAGCTCGCGTGCATGTTCCTCGACATCGACCACTTCAAGGCGATCAACGACACGCATGGCCACGCGAGCGGCGACGCGGCGCTGCGCGCCGTCGGCCAATGCGTGAAGGCGCAGCTGCGCGCGGGCGACACGATCGCGCGCTGGGGCGGCGAGGAGTTCGTCGTGATGCTGCCGCAGACCCCGACCGTGCACGCGCGCGAGATCGCCGAGCGCATCCGCGCGAGCGTCGCGCGCCGGCCGTTCGAGGGCACGGGCGGGCAGGGCATTGCCGTGACGGTATCGATCGGCCTCGCGATGCTGGCCGCGCACAGCGCGGTGCGCGACCCGGCCGAGCAGGCCGCCGCGCTGATCGCGCGTGCCGACGAGGCGCTCTACGCGGCCAAGCGTGGCGGGCGCAACCGCGTCGTCGAGGCCGCGTGAGCGGCGACGGCAAGCCGACGGCCGGGCGCCGCGCCGGTTAAGCCCGGGTTCAGCGAGCCCGTCGAGCATGGCGGCCTCGTCAAGGGGGAGCGTCCATGAAGCAATGGCTCAAGAGCAACCGCGGCTTTATCGTGTTTGTGCTGCTGTTCGGCCTGTTCCGCGGCGCGATCGCCGACTGGAACCCGATCCCCTCGGGCTCGATGCGGCCGACCCTGCTCGAGGGCGACGTCGTGCTCGTCAACCGCGTCGCCTACGACCTCAAGCTGCCGCTGTCGAACGTGATCCTCGCCCATCTCGCCGACCCGGCGCGCGGCGACGTCGTGACCTTCGATTCGCCGCGCGACGGCACGCGCCTGATCAAGCGCGTCGTCGGCCTGCCCGGCGACCGCCTCGAGATGCGCGGCGAGCGCCTGTTCGTGAACGGCCTGCCGCTTGACTACGCCGCGCCGCAGCACGAGCCCGAGGCGCTCGCGCCGGGGCGCTTCGTCGAGGCGGTGCGCGTGACCGAGCAGCTCGGCCCGCGCGCGCACCGCATGCAGGTCATGCCGAGCGTGGCCGCGCGGCGCGACTTCGGCCCGCTCGTCGTGCCCGCGGGCCAGTACTTCATGCTCGGCGACAACCGCGACAACAGCGCCGACTCGCGCTACTTCGGCTTCGTGCCGCGCCCGCTGCTGATCGGCCGCGCCCACCATGTGCTCGTGTCGGCCGACATCCTCGACCACTGGCAGTTGCGCCTGCAGCGTTTCGTCGCGCCGATCATCTGACGAAAACCCTTCGTGCGGCGCGCGCGCGGATGGACTACCGTTGCGGGATGAGCGATCCCTCTTCCTCCCTGCTGGCCGAACGCCAGGCGCCCGCGCCCGTGCAGTTCTATTTCGACTTCTCGTCGCCGTACTCCTACATCGCGTCCGAATGGGTCGACGCGGTCGCCGCGCGCCACGGCCGGCGCGTGCAGTGGCACGCGGTGCTGCTCGGCGCGCTGTTCCGCACGACCGGGCTCAAGCCGCTCGTCGAGTACCCGGTCAAGCGCGAGTACTCGCTGCGCGACATCGAGCGCAGCGCCTGCTTCGCGGGCGTGCCGTTCAAGCTGCCGCCGGTGTTTCCGATCGCGACGCAGAACGCCGCGCGCGTGTTCTGGTGGCTCGCCGCGAGCGACCACGCCCGCGCCGTGGCCTGGGCGCGCGCCTGCCTGCGCGCCTACTTCGCGCGCGGCATCGCGATCGACAGCCCGGCCGCGCTGCGCGGCCTGGCCGAGGAATGCGGGCTCGACGTCGCGGCCGCCGAGGCGGCCTGGGCCGACCCGGTCTGGAAGGATCGCCTGCGCGAGGTCAACGAGCTCGCACTCGCGGCCGGCGTGTTCGGCGCGCCGTATTTCGTCGTCGACGGCGAGCCGTTCTGGGGCAACGACCGCCAGGCGCAGATCGAGAGCTGGCTCGCGAACGGGCCGCCCAAGGGTTTGTCCTCCTGACGGTTTCTGCCGGGGGTTGACGAGCGGGCTTGTCGCAAGCCGTCGAGCAAGTCTGTCGCAAGATTGTCGCTAGGCTTGCGGGGTCCCCGGCGTTAAGCTCCTGGCGTCCATGGTTCCGAGGTAGCCCAAGTGCGCATCCTGCTTGTCGAAGACGACGCCGTCCTGGCCGATTCCACCGCCCGTGCCCTGCGCTCGCAGGGCTGGGTCGTCGACTGCACGGCGCGCGGCGAGCCCGTGCCGATCTCGCTGCGCGAGGACCGCTACGACCTGCTGATCCTCGACATCGGCCTGGCCGGCATCGACGGCTTCGAGACGCTGCGCCGGGTGCGCGGCCAGGGCAGCCCGATCCCGGTGCTCGTGCTGACGGCGCGCGACGGCGTCGAGGACCGCGTGCGCGGCCTCGAGGGCGGCGCCGACGACTACCTCGTCAAGCCCTTCGCGCTGTCCGAGCTGATCGCGCGCGCGCGCGCGCTCGTGCGGCGCAGCCAGGCGCGCTTCTCGAACGAGCTGCGCATGGCCGCGCTGCGCATGGACCTCGACGCGCGCCGCGCGTTCATCAACGAGGAATCGCTGGCGCTGTCGGCGCGCGAATGGGAAGTGCTGAGCTTCATGCTCGCCCGCGTCGGCAAGGTCATCGCCAAGGAGCAGATCGTCTCGGCCAGCAACGGCTGGGACCACAGCACGACGGACAACGCCGTCGAGGTCTGCATCTCGCGCCTGCGCGCGAAGATCGAGCCGGCCGGCATCAACGTGCGCACGGTGCGCGGCTTCGGCTACCTGCTCGAGGAGCAGGACGCGCGCCGGTCTGCGTGAGCGCGGCACCGCAGGCAAGCGCGCGGCGGCGCGAGCCGCTCTCGATCAAGCAGCGCCTGCTGCTCTGGCTCGTCCTGCCCCTGCTCGTGACGGCGCCGTCGGGCGGCCTCGTGCTCTACACGCTGGTCCACGACGCGACGGCCAAATGGCTCGACCAGGGCCTCGGCGACACCGTCCAGGCGATCGGCAACTACATCCGCACGCACGACGGCGAGGTGATTTTCGAGGTCTCCCAGCAGACCGACCGCGCGCTGCGCTTCGACCGCCTCGACCGCATCTACTACGTCGTGCTCGCGCCGGGCGGCCAGGTCGTCGCCGGCGACGCCCAGCTCGCCGACTACCGCTTCACGCTGCGGCCCGGCGAATGGCGCGTCCAGGACGACGTCGTCGGCGTCGAGCCGGTGCGCCTGATCAGCCTCGGCGTGGCCTGCGGCGCGCCCGGCAACGTCTGCCAGGTGCGGGTCGCCGAAACCATTTACAAGCGCACCCAGCTGCGCCGCGAGCTGCTGCTCGGCGTCAGCGGCGTGATGTTCGTGCTCGCGGCGCTGATCGTGCTCGCGGGCTGGATCGCGATCCGCCAGGGCCTGCGCCCGATCGCCGCGATCAGCGACGAGCTCGAGCGCCGCGACCTCGACCGCCTCGAGCCGATCGGCGCCTGGGTGCCGGTCGAGATGGCGCCGCTGCGCGAGGCCTTCAACCGCCTGTTCGAGCGCCTGCAGCGCGCCGCGCGCAGCCAGCAGGACTTCATCTCGAACGCCGCGCACCAGCTGCGCACGCCGCTGACCTCGCTGCGCACCGACATCGAGCTGGCCCTGCTCGAGCCGCACGACCCGGGGCTCGAGCCGCTGCTGCAGCGCCTCAAGAGCGGCGTCGAGCGCAGCGCACGGCTCGCCCAGCAGATGCTCTCGCTCGCGCGCAGCGAGGCCGCGCAGCTGCATATCGAGCCGCCGCGCCGCGTAGACCTGCGCGAGCTCGTCGCCCAGTCGGCCGAGGACTGGGTGCCGCGCGCGCTGCGCGCGGGCATCGACCTCGGCTTCGAGCTCGCGCCGGCCGCCGTGACGGGCCAGCAGTTCCTGCTTCACGAGCTCGTCGAGAACCTCGTCCACAACGCGCTCGCCTACGCGGGCGAGGGCGCGGGCGTGACGGTGCGCACGCGCAGCGACGCGCGCCACGCGGTCGTCGAGGTCGAGGACACCGGTCCCGGCATCCCGGCGGCCGAGCGCGACCGCATGTTCGAACGCTTCCAGCGCGGCGCCCAGCCGCAGGGCAGCGGTAGCGGCCTGGGCCTCGCGATCGCGCGCGACATCGCGCGCCAGCACGGCGGCGAACTCGGCATGCACGACGGCGTGCACGGCCGCGGGCTGATGGTCCGGCTCACGCTGCCGCTCGCGGCCTGACCGGGTCCGCGGTCCGGCGCTAGCGGCCCGCCGGCAGGTCGAGCGAGTACTGGCGCGCGAGCGCGTCGAGCCGGCCCTCGCGGCGCAGCCGGGCCAGGCCCGCCTCGAAGTCCTGTTGCAGTTCGCGGCTGTGCGGCCGATCGCGCACGAAGCCGACGAACAGCGGCAGCGTCGCGAACGCCGGTTCCTTCCAGCTCACGTCGGCCGCGAGATGCCAGGCCTTGTTGGTCGACAACAGGTAGTCGCCGACGGCCTTCTCGAGCACGACGTAGTCGAAGCGGCGCGCGGCGAGCTTCTTGAAGTTGGTCTCGTCGTCCATCGCGTCCTCGCGGGCGACGCCGGCGTCGGCGAGGCTGTCCGGGTAGCCGTAGGCGCGCACCGTGCCGACGCGCTTGCCTTTCATATGGGCGAGCGTCACGTCGAGGCGCGGCAGGTCGGCCGTGCGCACGAAGAAGCCGAGCCGGCTCATGAACAGCGGGCTGCTGCCGAGCAGGCCGAAGCGCTCGATCTCGGCGGGCCAGCAGGGCAGCACGCCGTCGACGCCACCCTCGGCGATCTCGATCGGCACGCGCGCCCAGGGCACGAAGCGCACCTCGACATGCCAGCCGCTCGCGGCGAGCGCCTCGCGCAGGATCTCGATCGTCGCGCCTTCGCCGCTCATCGACTCGGACGCGAAGGGCGGGTACTCGAGCGTCTCGAACAGGACCTGCTTGGGCAGGCCGCCGGCGCGAGCGGCCAGGACCAGCCCCAGCATGAGGGCCAGGAACAGGCCGCCGCTGCGGATCACGCGTGACTTCATCGACATCTGCGAGTTCCCCCCGAGACGCGCGTCGTTCCCTGAAGCGCTTCGAGCCATTGTGCGGCCGCGCGCGCCGCGCGCACGCGCAATCGGCGATTCGATTGGCCGACCGTCAAGGCCGGCCACCCTGATGAGGGGGCGACGCGGCTCAGAGTTCGGTCACGCTGCGCACGATGCGCACCGGCTGGGCGGCGACTGCCGCCGGCGCCGCCGCACGGCCGTGGAAGCGCTCGCGCAGCTCGTGCATGCGCGCGCGCGTGCTCGCGACGTTGGCGAGCTTCACGTGGCCGTAGCCGCGCATCCGCTCGGGCGCGCGCGCGAGCTGGACGGCGAGCCCCAGGCGCGCGGCGTCGGCCTGCGCGTCGAGCCCGGCGATCAGCTCGGCGACGAGGGCCTCGTAGTCGCGCTGCAGTTCGCGCTCGAGGCGCCGCTCGGCCGTGTGGCCGAACGGGTCGAGCCAGCTGCCGCGCAGGCGCCGGCCGCGCGCGAGCAGCTTGAGCCCGCGCCACATCCAGCCGCCGAACTCGAGCTTGCGCACGCGGCCGTCGCGGCCCGGGCGCGCGACGAGCGGCGGCGCCATGTGAAAGCTCAGCGAGTCCCAGCGTTCGAACTGGTTCTTGAGCGCGGCCTCGAAGCTGCCGTCGGTGTACAGCCGCGCGACCTCCCATTCGTCCTTGACCGCGAGCAGGCGCGCGTAGTTGTGCGCGACCGCGAGGCTCAGGGCCCGGCCCGCGCCGAGGCGCGCCTCGGCCGCACGCACGGATTCGACGAGCGCCGCGTAACGTTCGGCGTAGGCGGCGTCCTGGTAGGCCGTCAGGAACGCGCGGCGCCGCGCGATCAGCGCGTCGAGGTCGTCGGCGACCGGGGCCGGCGCGACCGGCGCGCCGGCGAGCCGCTCGAGCGCCGCGGGCGCCGCGACGGCGAGGCGGCCGAGCGCGAACGCGGTCTTGTTCGCGGCGACGGCGACGCCGTTGAGCTCGATCGCGCGCATCAGCGCGGCCTCCGACAGCGGCACGAGGCCGCGCTGCCAGCAGGCGCCGAGCATCACGATATTGCTCGGCATCGTGTCGCCCATGAAGCGCTGCGCGATGTCCTGCGCGTCGATGCTCGCGAGCCGCGCCGCGGCGTCGTCTTCCTGACCGACCGCGTGGCGCATCTTCGCGAGCAGCTCGGCCTCGTGCAGGTTCGCGTCGGGGTCGCGCACGAAGGCCGCAGTCGGCAGCGCGTGGGTGTTCGCGAGGATCACGGTGCGGCCCGGCTTGACCGTGCCGAGCGCGTCGGCCGACGCGCCGACGACCATGTCGCAGGCGAGCAGCACGTCGGCCTGCTGGGTGTCGATGCGCACCTGGTTCAGCTGGTCGGGCGTCTCGGCCAGGCGCACGAAGGACAGCACGGCGCCGCCCTTTTGCGCGAAGCCCATGAAGTCGAGCACCGAGGCCTGCTTGCGCTCGAGGTGGGCGGCCATGCTGACGAGCGCGCCGACCGTGACGACGCCGGTGCCGCCGACGCCCGTCACGAGCATGTCGAACGGACCGGTCCAGGCCCAGGCCGGCGGCGCGCCGACCGCGGCGAGCTCGCGCGCAAGCATGGAAGCGTCGAAGCGCGCGCCGGCCGGCTTGCGGAGCTGCGCGCCGTGCACCGACACGAAGCTCGGGCAAAAGCCGTTCACGCAGGAGAAATCCTTGTTGCAGCTGCTCTGCTCGATCGCGCGCTTGCGGCCCCAGTCGGTCTCGACCGGCACGACCGACAGGCAGTTGCTCGCCTGGCCGCAGTCGCCGCAGCCCTCGCAGACCTGCTCGTTGATGAACACGCGCTTGGGCGGGTCGGGGAACTCGCCCTTCTTGCGGCGGCGGCGCTTCTCGGCCGCGCAGGTCTGGTCGTAGATCAGCACGGTCACGCCGTCGAGTTCGCGCAGCTCGCGCTGCACGGCGTCGAGCTCGGCGCGGTCGTGAAAGCTCGTGCCTTCGGGGAACTGGTCCTCGAGGCCCTCGTATTTCCCGATCTCGTCGGACACGACGGCGATGCGCCGCACGCCCTCGGCCTCGACCTGGCGCGCGATGCGTGGCACGCTGGTCTGGCCGTCGACGGGCTGGCCGCCGGTCATCGCGACCGCGTCGTTGTAGAGGATCTTGTAGGTGATCGTCGTGCCGGCCGCGATCGCCTGGCGGATCGCGAGGTAGCCCGAGTGGTAGTAGGTGCCGTCGCCGAGGTTCTGGAACACGTGGCGCTCGGTCGTGAAGCGCGAATGCGCGGCCCAGTCGACGCCCTCGGCGCCCATCTGGATCAGGCCCGAGGTGCCGCGCTCCATCCAGCTCGCCATGAAGTGGCAGCCGATGCCGGCGAGCGCGCGCGAGCCCTCGGGCAGCCTGGTGCTCGTGTTGTGCGGGCAGCCCGAGCAGAAATAGGGCTGGCGGCGCACCGCGTCGGCGGCGTTGCCGAGCAGTGCGGGCGTGAGGAAGTCGACGACGAGGTGGCGGCGGTCGAGCGCGGGGTTCAGGCGCGCGAGCCAGTCGGCGACGGTCGGCATGATGCGCGAGGGGCGCAGCTCGCCGAGCGCCGACAGCACGGCCGCGCCGTCGGCCGCGGTCTTGCCGACGACGCGCGGGCGCTGCGCGTCGGGCAGGTGGTAGAGCAGCTCCTTGATCTGGCGCTCGACGACGGGCGCCTTCTCCTCGATCACGAGCATGTCGGTCAGGCCCTGGGCGAACTCCTTGATGCGCGTCGGCTCGAGCGGGAACACCAGGCCGACCTTGTAGACGCGCACGCCGGCCGCGGCGAGCGCGTTCGGGTCGAGGTCGAGGCGGCGCAGCACCTCCATGAAGTCGTAATGCGCCTTGCCGACGGTGACGATGCCGAGCGTCGCGCGCGGGCTCGTGACGATGTGCTTGTCGATGCTGTTCACGCGCGCGAACGCGCGCACCGCGGCGAGCTTGTGGGCGAGGCGCTCCTCGAGCGCGAGCGAGGGCAGGTCGACGCTGCGGATGTGCAGGTCGACGGCCGGCGCGTGCGCGACCGGCAGGTCGAAGTCGATCGGCATCGCGTCGAGGTCGACCGTCATGCCCGACTCGACGACCTCGGAGATCGCCTTGAAGCCGACCCAGGCCCCCGAGAAGCGCGACAGCGCCCAGCCGTAGAGGCCGAACTCGAGGTATTCGGCGACGTTGGCCGGGTGCACGACGGGCAGGCTCCAGGCCTGCAGCGCGAGGTCGCTCTGGTGCGGCATGCTCGACGACACGCAGCCGTGGTCGTCGCCGCAGACGACGAGCACGCCGCCCTGCTTCGCGGTGCCGTAGACATGGCCGTGCTTGAGCGCGTCGCCCGCGCGGTCGACGCCCGGGCCCTTGCCGTACCACATCGCGAACACGCCGTCGCAGGTGCGCTTGGGGTCGAGCGCGGCGCGCTGGGTGCCGAGCACGGCCGTCGCGGCGAGGTCCTCGTTGATCGCGGGCAGGAAGTCGACGCGCGCGGCCTCCAAGGCCTTCCTGGCCTTCCACATCTGCTGGTCGACCATGCCCAGCGGCGAGCCGCGGTAGCCGCTGACGAAGCCGGCCGTGTTCAGGCCGGCGCGCTCGTCGCGGCGCTTTTGCATCAGCGGCAGGCGCACGAGCGCTTGCGTGCCCGTGAGGAACACGGCGCCGTGGTCGGCGGCGAGGTTGTCGGCGAGGCGGTAGTCGCGCAGCGCGGCGGCGGCGTCGGGGGCGAGGGTCTCCATGGCGCGGATTTTTGCCCCGGCAGCCGCGAGAATGTTTGCGATTTTATTGCGTGAATCGACATGAGTGAGAATGTTCGACTCAAAGGTGGTGAATTTGGCGGATAAACATTTCGATCGCGCGACGCGCGCGATCCTCGAGGCGCTGCAGCAGGACAACCGGCTGTCGAACCAGGCGCTGGCCGAGCGCGTCGGCCTGTCGGCGACGCCGGTGTGGCGGCGCGTGCGCGAGCTCGAGGAGGCCGGCGTGATCCGCCGTCATGTCGCGCTCGCCGACCGCGAGAAGCTCGGCCTGTCGCTCGCGGTGCTCGCCCACGTGAGCCTGCTGCGCCACGGCGAGGGCGCCGTCGAGGCCTTCGAGGCGATGGTCCATGCGAGCCCCGAGATCGTCGAATGCCACGCCGTCACCGGCGCGGCCGACTACGTGATCCAGGTCGTCGCGCCGGACATGAAGGCCTACGACGCGTTCCTGCAGGGCAAGGTCTTCAAGGTGCCCGGCGTCGCGAGCGTGCGCAGCGACGTCGTGCTGCGCGAGGTCAAGTACGAGACGGCGCTGCCGGTGCGCTGAACTCAGTCGACCTCGAACTGCGCGGGCTTTGCGCTGTACAGCACCCGGCCGGGCTCGACGTTGTCGACGAAGTCGAGCGCGAGCGTGTAGCGGCCGTGCGGCGGCGCGAGCCAGGTCTCGGTCTCGCCGCCCGTCATGTCGAGCAGCTGCGACTCGCCGCGCTCGCTCGTCACGCGCAGGCGGAAATGGCCGGTGCCCGGCTGCCTGAGCGCGATATGCGAGACGTTCGCCTTGGACGCGTGGAACTCGACCTCGAAGGGCTCGCGCACGCGCGCCGCGGTCTTGGGCAGCAGGATCTCGACGCCCGGCCGGCTCAGCGCGTCGGGCGCGACCTCGGGGTGGAACTTGGTGACCGTGACATGCAGCGGCTTGCTGTAGACGAAGTCCGGCACGTGGCGGTTGTCGGCGAGCACGAGGCGCAGCGTGTACTGGCCCGGCTTGAGCGTCAGCACGGTCTCCATCTGGCCCTTGCCGAAGTGCACGTACTGGTCGCTGAACGGCAGCGGCTTGCCGAAGTCGAGCGGCAGCTCGCGGTTGATCAGCAGATGGTGGTGGCCGGTGTTCGGCTGGGCCTGCGTGATCGGCGCGAGGCCCATGCCGACGAGGCCGAACTTGAGCAGGAACGGCGTCTCGATCGTCGCGCCGTCCGCAAGATTGGTGAAATGCGTGTACCGGGCCAGGCGCGGTGCGGGCACCTGCCAGCTCGCGTCGGCGACGCCGGCCGGTGCGAAGACCCCCAGCAGCAGCGCGGCCGCGACCCGGCGCGGCGGAACGGATCGACGCATGGTGCCCCCTCCCACGGACTCGGTGCCGCGAGCTTAGCCACAATCGCACGATGCAGGGATCTTCTTTCGCGACCATTGCCATCGTCGGCGCGGGCCGGCTCGCACGCTGCCTCGGGCTCGGCCTCGCCGCGTGCGGCGAGGCCGTCGTCGCCGTCGCGAGCCGCACGCCCGCGCACGCGGCCGCGTTCGCGGCCGAACTGCCCGGCGCGCGTCCGTGCGACGCGGCCGAGGCCGTGCGCGCGGCCGAGCTCGTGCTGCTGACCGTGCCCGACGACGCCATCGCGCCGCTCGCGGCGGCGCTGCCCTGGCGCGCCGGCCAGGCCGCCGTGCACTGCAGCGGCGCGACGCCGCTCGACGCGCTCGCGGCCGCGCGCGCGGCCGGCGCACGCGTCGGCGGCCTGCACCCGCTGCAGATCTTTTCGGGTCCGGTCGCCGACGCGGCCGCCGCGCTCGCGCTGCTCGACGGCAGCGCGGCGGCCGTCGAGGCCGCGGACGCGGCCCTGCATGCGCGCCTGGAACAGCTCGCCGGGCGGCTCGGCATGCGGCCGTTCGCGCTGCCGCCCGGCGCGCGCGCGGCCTACCACGCGGCGGCCGGCTACGCCGCGAGCTTCCTGCTGTCGCTGCTCGACGAGGCCGGCGCGATCTGGCGCGGCGCGGGCCTGCCGGCCGGCGCGTTGCTGCCCGCGCTGCTGCCGCTTGCGCGCGGCACGCTCGCGGCGGCCGAGGCGCGCGGCCTCGTGGGCGCGCTGTCGGGGCCGATCTCGCGCGGCGACGCGGGCGTCGTCGGCGCGCACCTGGCCGCGCTCGAGGCCCAGGGCCGCGCCGGCTTCTACCGGCTGATCGCGCAGCGCCAGCTCGCGCTCGCCCGCGCGAGCGGCCGGCTCGACGCGGCCGCGCTCGCGCGCCTCGAGGCTTTGCTGGTCGGCTAGGTGGGCCTGTTAACGCTACGCAGACCCGGGTCTCCGTAGTGTTGACAGGCCCTGGAGCCGCGCCGCGACCGGTCCCGTGCCGCTACAGGAACAGCTCGGCGAGGTCGATCGAAGACTTGTGCCCGACGCTCGCGCGGCCCGCGCGCAGCCAGCGCCGGCCATGCTCGCGGCCGAGCGACTTCAGGCGCTCGAACAGCGCGGTGCCGGCCGTGAGCTTGGTGTCGGGCGTGAAGCCGAGCAGCGCCGCGCCGCCGTCGACCAGGTGGAAGCGCGTCTGGCGCATGCGTCGCTCGAGAATGCCCAGCGACACGCCGAGCCAGCGCCTTGGCAGCTGCGACTGCCACAGCGCGAACATGCGCATCTCACGCAGGAAGGCCGCGTTAAAGCCGATCTCCGCGACGCGCGCGGCGATCGCGTCGGCGCTTGCGGGGGGCGCGAGACGCTCGAGCGGGTTCAGCAGCACGAGCAGGGTGTCGCGCGTATGGCATTCGTAGAACAGCGGGAACACGGCCGGGTTGCCGGCGTAGCCGCCGTCCCAATAGGCCTCGCCGTGAACCTCGACGCTGCGGTGGATCGTCGGCAGGCAGGCCGACGCGAGCAGTGCCTCGGCGCTGAGCTGGCTGTTGCGGAACACGTGCAGCTTGCCGGTGCGTACCTGGGTCGCCGCGACGAAGAGCTTGACCGGGCTCGCGCGGCGCAGGCGCTCGAAGTCGATCTGGGCGCGCACGATGTCGCCGAGCGGGTCGAGGCCCAGCGGGTTGATCTGCGCGGGCGTGAAGTACTGGCTCCACTGCAGCATCCACTTGACCATCGGCGCGGCGTCGGTGCCGCCATGGCTTGTCGCCACGTCAAGCCCCGGCGGCGCGGCCGCGGCGACGGCGCGCCAGAACTTGTCGAGCGCGCCGCGCGCCTGCTCGGGGCCGCCGTCCATCAGGCCCTGGGCGAGCACGACCGCGTTCATCGCGCCCGCGCTCGTGCCGCTGACGCCGTCGAAGCGCAGCCGGCCGTCCTCGAGCAGCGCGTCGAGCACGCCCCAGGTGAACGCGCCGTGCGCGCCGCCCCCCTGCAAAGCGAGATTTAATTTGTTGGTCCGAGACAGCAGTGCCATCGAATCGATCCTCCGCTCCCGCAGAATAGCGGCCACAGCCGGCGCAGGGCCGCGAAAACGACAACAAGGACCCGATGCCGATCGACGTCAAAACCCTGTTCATGATGATGACCCTGGTCGGTTTCCTGCTGGCCTTCTGGGTGACGGTGATGGCCTGGGGCAAGTCGATCACCGATCCGCTGTGGTTCTGGGCCGGTGCGCTGTGCTGCTACTCGATCGCGAACGTGATGGTCGCGTGGCGCAGCAGCGTGCCGCTGACCGCGGTGCTGCTCGCCGTCAACGCCTGCTACGCGGTCGGCCTCGCGCTGATGCTCGTGTCGGTCAGGCAGTTCCAGCGCGCGCCGGTCGAGCGCTGGAAGGTCTGGGTGCCGATCGTGCTCGCGCCGCTCGCGACCGGCGTCATGATGCAGGTCTCGCTGGCCGCGCGCGTCTACACGGCCGTGCTGATCTACGGCGCGCAGATCGGTTTCGTGCTCGGCGCGCTCGGCGACCGCAAGTACCCGATCCTCGGCCGCGGCCGGGCCATCCTCGTCGTCAGCAACGGCCTGCTGATCGCGCTGCTCGTGCTGCGCGCGGGCGTGATCGCGACGGGCCTGGTCGAGCCGAGCGTCGTGGTCGCGAATTCGCCGCTGCAGGCCCTGGTCTTCGCCGTGCTCGTGTGCGCGCTGCTCAGCATGACGCTGGGCTTCGTGTACATGACGATGGAGCGCGCCGAGCGGCTGAGCCGCGAGCTCGCGATGCGCGACGCGCTCACCGGGCTCGCGAACCGCCGCGCGATCACCGAGGACCTCGAGCATGTGGTCGCGCGCGCGCGCCGCCAGGGCGAGCGCTTCAGCCTGCTGATGCTCGACATCGACCATTTCAAGCGCGTCAACGACAGCTTCGGCCACCAGGCCGGCGACGTCGTGCTGCGCGGCGTCGCCGGGCTCATGCGCGAGCGCCTGCGCGCGCAGGACCATATCGGTCGCTTCGGCGGCGAGGAGTTCCTGCTCGTGCTGCCCGACACCGACCTGGCCGGCGCGCAGACCCTCGCCGAGGCGCTGCGCGCGGGCGTCGCCGCGCAGCCGATCCACTGGGGCGCGCACGCGATCGCGGCGACGATCTCGATCGGCATCTGCGTGAGCACCGGCACGGTCGGCGAGAGCACCGACAGCCTCGTCGCGGCGGCCGACGCGGCGCTCTACCGCGCCAAGCAGATGGGCCGGAATCGATTCGCAGTCTGAGCGCGCGGGCGTTTGTCATAACCATTGTTTATGGATGAATGGCCGACGCCGGCGCGCGGCTGAGCAGGATTTCGCAAGGTCGTGAATTAGCGCGCGCGCTTGATCGCCGGACAATGCTCGGAGGGCTTTGCGCTCGCTAAGATTTCCGCCAGTTTCCGTTGGGACAAGCGGCCTGCGCCGCACCGGAACCCCGCTCAAAAATAGCAGCACAGAGCCCACCGATGACCGCCGCCGCCAACGCCGCACCCCTTCAACAGTTCGTCCGCGAAGTGCCGGACGCCTGCGAGCGCCTCAGCTATGTGCGGCGCATGACCGAACAGGCCGCGATGCGCGTGCTCGACCTCGTCGAGCCGGGCCGCGATGCGGCCGAGCAAGTGCGCCGCCAGGGCGAGGACCTGTCGGAGATGCTGCAGCGCCAGGCGCTCAGCGAGGACCTCACGCTCGAGCGCGCGCGCAGCATGCTCAAGCTGTGCGCGAGCTACGCGGCCAAGGCCGCCGCGTTTGCCGCGCGCGAGAAGGAAATGCACGCCGAGATCATGCAGGCCCAGGACTTCCAGGACCTCTCGGGCCAGGTGATCAACAAGGTCGTGCGCCTGCTCCAGGGCGCCGAGGCGCCGCTGCAGGAGCTGCTGGTCGCGGAACCCGCCGTCGGGGTCGCCGCGCCGGAGCCCGGCGCGGCCGAGCTCGTCGGCGTGCAGACGCCCGACAAGGCGCTCCAGCAGGACGACGTCGACGACCTGCTCGCGTCGCTGGGTTTCTAGGCCGGCGGCAGGCCGCTCAGGCCTGCCAGGCGCGCGGATCGAGCGCGTAGTAGCGCCGCAACTCCTCGTACAGCGCGGGCTCCGCGGCTGCGAGTTCGGTCGCGCGTTCGAAGAACAGCTCGCTGACCACCGCGAAGAACTCGGCCGGCTCGGTCGCGCCGTAGGCGTCGATCAGGCCGTCGACCTCGCCGCGCGCGAGGCGCACACGCAGCGCATCGAACGCCGCCTGCATCGCGCGCGCCCAGCGCCGGTGCGCCGCGCGGTCGCGCAGCACCGGCGCACCGTTCGCGCGGCCCTTGGCCTGGTCGAGCTGGTGCGCGAACTCGTGGATCACGACGTTGCGGCCGTCGCGCGGGTCGGCGGCGCCGGCGCGCACGTCCTCCCAGGACAGGAGGACCTGGCCCTGGCTCCAGCTTTCGCCGGCGAGGCGGCGGCGCTGCGCCATCTGCACGCCGCCGGCGAGCTCGACCGGCCGGTCGACGACGAAACTGCCCGGGTAAAGCAGCACCTGGCGCAGGCGCGGGTAGAGCCGGCCGAGGCTGACCGCGCGGCGCCGGCCGAGCAGCGGCAGGCAGGCCTGCGCCGCGATGCTCACGCGCATCGCGTCGCCGACCTCGAGGCCCGCGCAGCCGATGACCGGCGTCTCGGCGAGAAAGACCTGGATCAATGCCTTCAGGCGCAGCTGCAGGTCGGCCGGCAGGCGCGCGACGAGCGGCACCTGCTCGCGCAGCGCGCGGCGCCAGGCGGCCGGGAACGGCCGTGCCGCGAGGCGCGCGCGGCGCCAGCGCCGCACGAGCGGCTGGCCGAGCTGCCAGCCGAGCAGGACCAGCGTGACGAGGGCGATGAGCGCGAGCACCATGGGGCCCCAGATGGGCACGCGCGCGCCGAACTCAAGCGGCCGCGCTGTCAGCGCCGCCGCCGCGCGGCCTTGCGCTCGGCCTGGGCCTCGGCGCGCCGCGCCTCGGCGTCGACGGCCGCCGCCTGCCAGGCCGCGTACTCGCCGGGTGTCTCCAGCGTGATGCGGCCGAGCACGCCCTGGCGGAATTCGTAGACGAGGACTTCGGCGGCCTTCTGCAGGTTGACGCGGCCGCCGCCGAGCATCGCGCCGCGCTTGCGGCCGAGGCGCTCGAGCAGTTCGCCGTCGTCGAGCGCGGCGACCTCGCCGAGGCCGTAGCGCGCCTCGAGCCAGGCCGCGTAATGGTGGCGCAGGTAGGCGATCAGCTCGATCGCGACCTCCTCCTCGTCGAACGCGTTGCGGCCGATCGCGCCGCTCGCGGCGAGGTTGTAGCCGCTCTGCGGGGCCGCGATGCGCGGCCACAGCATGCCCGGCGTGTCGTACAGGTAGAAGTCGTTCTCGAGCACGAGCTTCTGCTCGACCTTGGTGATGCCGGGCTCGTCGCCGGTCTTCGCGGCGCGCCGGCCCATCAGCGTGTTGATCAGCGTCGACTTGCCGACGTTGGGCACGCCGCAGATCAGCACGCGCAGCGGCTTGGCCATGCCGCCGCGCTGCGGCGCGAGCTCGCGGCAGGCCTGCATCAGCGCCTTCGCCGGCGCGACCACGCTCGCGTCGAGCGGCAGCGCGCGCGTGCCCGGCTGGGCGTTGAAATGGGCGAGCCAGGCAACGGTGCGCTCGGGGTCGGCGAGGTCCTGTTTGTTCAGCAGCTTGAGCGTCGGGCGCCCGGCGGTGAGCTTCGCGAGCAGCGGATTGCTGCTCGAGCCGGGCACGCGGGCGTCGAGCATTTCGATGACCACGTCGAGCCCGTCCTTGACGCGATCGCGGATCGCGTTGCGGGTCGAGTTCATGTGGCCGGGGAACCAGTGGATGGCCATGGCGCGGGCGGCGGGGCTAGGGGACGGCAGAAGAGGCCGCGATTGTCGCAGCCCTGTTAGGGGCCCTTACAAGTCGTTGCGGGGCCCGCGCGGCGCGCGCCGATAGTGCTGACATGCAGGATCCGGAGCCCGCCATGCGCAGCAGTACCCCCAAGACCGCCGACGCCACGACCCGTTTCGAGGGTCGCCTCGTGATGTGGAACGCCGAACGCGGCATCGGCGCGATCGCGCCCGCCCAGGGCGGCGACGAGCTGTTCGTCCATGTCGCGGCGTTCCCGAAGGACGGCGAGCCGCCGCGCGAGGACGAACGCCTGAGCTTCGAAGTTGTATCGGATGGTGAGGGGCGTAAGCGCGCCGTGCGCGTGCAGCGCCTGCGCCGCTCGGTGCACGACGACAGACTGCTGCGCGTGCTCGGCCCGGCCGGCGGCTCGCGCCCGGCCATGGCGCTGCGCCGGCGCCGCGAAGAGCGCCGCCGCCTCGCGGGCTTCGCGATCGCTGGCCTGGTGCTGGCCGCGGGCCTGCTCGTCTGGTCGCATTTCGCGGCCCGTCACATGCACGAAGGCGCCGCGACCCTGGTGGCCCAGGGTGGCGCGGCGCCTCGTCGTTGATGCGCTGGCGCGGCCCGCGGCGCGGGCCGGTGCGATCTCAGCTCACTCGTCGTCGTTCTTGAACACGAGCTTGATTTCGCTCGTCTGCTTTTCGCCGCTCGGCTCGAAGCGCCAGTCCATCAGCGCCTCGGTCACGGCGCGGTCGAACACGCGCTTCGGCTGGGCCTGGAGGATTTCGACGTTGCTGACCTTGCCGTCCGGCTCGATCGAGACCTTCGCGGTCACGGTGCCCGAGCTGATCGACTGACGCTGGGCCTCGGCCGGGAACTCCGGCGGCACCTTCTTGACGACCTTGGGCGTGCCGGCGTGGGCGCTGAAAGCGACGCCGAAGGCGAGCAGGGCGGACAGGGCGGTGAGGGCGAGGGTATTGCGCTTCATGGAATGGCCTTTGGGTACTGTAGGCGGGTGAAAACGGAAGGAACGGGGCGGGCCGGGATCAGGCCGGCGTGGCCCGGAAGAAGCCCACGGCCTCGAGCAGGCGCGACGAGCTCGTCTTGAGCGCGTCGGTCGAGCGGCTGAGGTCGTCGACCAGCGTGGTGTTTTGCTGCGTCGCGCGGTCGAGCTCGGTCATCGCGCTGTTGACGACCGTCACGCCGGCCGCCTGTTCCTGCGCCGAATGCGAGATCTCCTCGATCAGGCGGCTCATGTTGTTGACCTCGTCGACGACCGAGCGGATCGTCACGCCGGCGTTGTTGACGAGCGAGGTGCCGTTGTCGACCTTGTTCGCCGACTCCTGGATCAGCTGCTTGATTTCCTTGGCGGCGGCGGCCGAGCGCTGCGCGAGCGCACGCACTTCCGACGCGACGACGGCGAAGCCGCGGCCATGCTCGCCGGCGCGCGCCGCCTCGACGGCCGCGTTCAGCGCGAGGATGTTGGTCTGGAACGCGATGCCGTCGATCACGCCGATGATGTCGCCGATCTTCTTGGAGCTCGCGCTGATCTCGACCATCGTGTCGACGACGCGCGACACCACGCTGCCGCCGGCCGAGGCCGACTCGCGCGCCTTGCTCGCGATGCCCGCGGCGCGGCGCGTGAGGTCGCTCGCGCCCTGCAGGTTGTTGGCGATCTGCTCGACCGACGCGGCGGCGTTCTGCATGCTCGCGGCCGAGCGCGTCGTGCGGTCCGACAGGTCGTTGTTGCCGTGGGCGATCTCGGTCGAGTTGTGGGCGACCTCGCTCGCGGCCTGACTGACGCTCGTGACGACGCCGCTCAGCGCGCTCTGCATCTCGCGCATCGCGTTGAGCATCTGGCTCAGCTCGTCGCTGCCTTCGACGCGGATCTCGTGGGTCAGGTCGCCGGCGCTGATCGCCTCGGCGGCGATGCGGGCGTCGCGCGCCGGCAGCACGATCGAGCGGGCGATCAGCACGCCGGAGCCGAGACCGATGACGACGGCGACGATGACGCCGACGAGGTTCAGCACGACCGCGCTGCGCGCCGTCTCGCCGCCGCGCACGGCGAGCGTGTGGGCCTTGTCGAATTCGTTGTCGACGAGCGACTTGAGCGCCTGCTGGTAGGCGGTCTGGGCCGGACGCAGGTCCTTGATCAGGCTTTCGCGCGCCTCGTCGGGCGTGCCGTCCTTCTGGACCTGCTGGAACTTTGCGACCGAGTCGAAGAACGCCGCCTGCTTGTCGCCGACGTCCGTGATCAGCGCGCGTGCCTTGTCATCGCTGGCCTGCTTGGTCAGGCTCGCGAGCTGCTGGCGGCTTTCGTCGAGCGAAGCGTCGATCGCAGCCTTCTGCTTGCGGATCGCGCCGGCGGTGTCGAGCAGCAGCAGGTCGCGCACGGCGCGGGCGATCACGCCGACGTTGTTGTCGAGGGCATGGGCGCTCGAGATTTCGACGAGGCTCGAGTTCGCGGTGCGGTCGAGGTCGCCGGCCAGGCGGTTCGCGGTCGTCGCGCCGAAGATGCCGATCGCCACGATCAGCAGGATCTGCAGGCCGAAGCTGACGGCCAGGCGGTGGCTGATACGCAGCCGGGTCAGGAAGCTCATGTTTATTCCCTCGTGAAGAATCTCAGGTCAATGCGGCGGCTACCTGACTGCTTGGCCGCAACAGTCAGCAGTGTGTCTTTTTATTTACGGCCGTCCAATAGATACCCGACCTCCGCGCGTGAACAACGCCGCATGTCAGCGGCTGTTGCATTTCGGGCGTCGCATTGCTTCCAACAGCGACGCCGCGATTCATGAACGATTACCGAAGATCGCGGTGCCGACGCGCACCAGGGTGGCGCCTTCGAGGACCGCCGCCTCGAGGTCGGCGCTCATGCCGATCGACAGGGTGTCGAGCGCCAGGCCCTCGGCGTTCAGCGCATTGAACAGCGCGGCGAGCTCGCGGTGCGGGCGGCGCTGGGCGGCGAGGTCGGCGGCCGGCCCGGGCACGGCCATCAGGCCGCGCAGGCGCAGCCGCGGCAGGCGCGCGACCGCGCGGGCCAGCGCCGCGACCTCGGCCGGCGCGACGCCGCTCTTGCTCGCCTCGCCGCTGATATTGACCTGCAGGCAAACCTGCAGCGGCGCGGCCGCGGCCGGGCGCTGCTCCGACAGCCGCTCGGCGATCTTCAGGCGGTCGACGCTCTGGACCCAGTCGAAGGCTGCGGCGACGGCGCGGGTCTTGTTGCTCTGCAGCGGTCCGATCAGGTGCCATTCGAGGGCCGGACGCAGGTCGGCCAGCTCGGCGACCTTGGCGAGCCCCTCCTGCACGTAGTTCTCGCCAAAAAGGGTCTGGCCGGCAGCGTGGGCCTCGCGTACCGCTGTTGCGGAAAAGGTCTTCGAAACGGCCAGCAGCGTGACGCTGTGCACATCGCGGCCGGCAGCCTTGCAGGCTGCGGCAATGCGGTCCCGGGTTTCTTGTAAGTTCGCTGCGGTCGTCGCCATAATGATCCGGCACCTTCCTGCCCATCATGGACATCACCCAACTGCTCGCATTCTCGGTCAAGAACAAGGCCTCCGACCTGCACCTCTCGGCCGGCCTGCCGCCGATGATCCGCGTGCACGGCGACGTGCGCCGCATCAACGTCGAGGCGCTCGACCACCGCGCGGTCCACGACATGGTGTACGACATCATGAACGACGCCCAGCGCAAGATCTACGAGGAGACGCTGGAGGTCGACTTCTCGTTCGAGATCCAGGGCCTCGCGCGCTTCCGCGTCAACGCGTTCAACCAGAACCGCGGCGCCGGCGCCGTGTTCCGCACGATTCCGAGCAAGATCCTCTCGCTCGAGCAGCTCAACGCGCCGAAGATCTTCGCCGAGCTCGCGCTCAAGCCGCGCGGCCTCGTGCTCGTGACCGGCCCGACCGGCTCGGGCAAGTCGACGACGCTCGCGGGCATGATCAACCACCTGAACGAGAACGAGTACGGCCATATCCTGACGATCGAGGACCCGATCGAGTTCGTCCACGAATCGAAGAAGAGCCTGATCAACCAGCGCGAGGTCGGCCCGCACACGCTGTCGTTCTCGAACGCGCTGCGTTCGGCGCTGCGCGAGGACCCGGACGCGGTGCTCGTCGGCGAAATGCGCGACCTGGAGACGATCCGCCTCGCGCTGACTGCGGCCGAGACCGGCCACCTGGTGTTCGGCACCCTGCACACGAGCTCGGCGGCGAAGACGGTCGACCGCGTCGTCGACGTGTTCCCGGCGGCCGAGAAGGAAATGGTCCGCGCGATGCTGTCCGAGTCGCTCGTCGCCGTGATCTCGCAGACCTTGTGCAAGCTCAAGGACGGCACCGGCCGCGTCGCCGCGCACGAGGTCATGCTCGGCACCTCGGCGATCCGCAACCTGATCCGCGAGAACAAGATCGCCCAGATGTACTCGTCGATCCAGACCGGCAACAACCAGGGCATGCAGACGCTCGACCAGAACCTCACGGACCTGGTGCGGCGCAACATCATCGCGCCGGTGGAAGCGCGCGCGAAGGCGAAGTTCCCGGAGAACTTCCCGGGCTGACGCCCGGAAAGTTCGGACAGGACTTCGGCCGGACCACCAGCGCAAGCCGCGTCACGAGGGAGCCAGACAATGGAACGCGACCAGGCCTCGAAATTCATCAACGACCTGCTGCGCATGATGCTGTCGCGCAAGGGCTCGGACCTGTTCCTGACGGCGGAGTTCCCGCCGGCCATGAAGGTCGACGGCAAGATGACGAAGATGTCGCCGCAGCCCCTGACGAGCCAGCACACGCTGCAGCTCGCCCGCGCGATCATGAACGACAAGCAGGCGGCCGAGTTCGAGCGCACCAAGGAGTGCAACTTCGCGATCTCGCCGCAGGGCATCGGGCGCTTCCGCGTCAACGCGTTCATCCAGCAGGGTGCCGTCGCGCTCGTGATGCGGACGATTCCCGCGACGCTGCCGACGATCGCCTCGCTCGACCTGCCGCCGGTGCTGCGCACCGTGGTCCAGGCCAAGCGCGGCCTCGTGATCGTCGTCGGCGCGACCGGCTCGGGCAAGAGCACCTCGCTCGCCGCGATGATCGACGAGCGCAACGAGACGACCTTCGGCCACATCATCACGATCGAGGACCCGATCGAGTTCGTCCATCCGCACAAGAACTGCGTGGTCAGCCAGCGCGAGGTCGGCCTCGACACCGACACCTGGGAAGCCGCGCTGAAGAACTCCCTGCGCCAGGCGCCCGACGTGATCCTGATGGGCGAGCTGCGCGACCGCGAGACCATGGAGCACGCGGTCGCGTTCGCCGAGACCGGCCACCTGTGCATGGCGACGCTGCACGCGAACAGCGCGAACCAGGCGCTCGACCGCATCATCAACTTCTTCCCCGAGGAGCGGCGCAGCCAGCTGCTGATGGACCTGTCGCTGAACCTGCGCGCGCTCGTCAGCCAGCGCCTGCTGCCGCGCCGCGAGGGCAAGGGCCGCGTCGCCGCGGTCGAGATCCTGCTCAATACGCCGCTCGTCTCGGACCTGATCTTCAAGGGCGAGATCTCCGAGATCAAGGAGCTCATGAAGCGCTCGCGCGAGCAGGGCATGCAGACCTTCGACCAGGCGCTGTTCGACCTCTACGAGACCGGCAAGGTCACCTACGAGGACGCGCTGCGCAACGCCGACTCGCTGAACGACCTGCGCCTGCAGATCAAGCTCAACAGCGAACGCGCGCGCTCGGGCGACATCGCGTCGGGCACCGAGCACCTGACGATCGTCTGAGCCCGCGCGCTCAGCGCGGCGCCGTCGGCGGTGCGGGCGGAGCGGGGTGCGCGGCGCGCAGCGCGGCGGCTTCGTCGGCCCGGCCCGTGCCCTCGAACACCACGGCGAGGTTGTGCGCGGCGAGCCAGGAGCCGCGGCCGGCCACGGCGCCGACCAGGTCGGGCCGCTCGCCGAGCGCGAGGCACTGACCCCAGGCCTGTTCGATCAGCGGCAGCAGCTCGCCGGCGCGCTGCGGCTCGTCGGCCGCGAGGTCGAGCAGCAGGTCGCCGATCGCGAAGAAGAAGTCGGGCGAGTCGCCGCAGCGCGGCATCTGCGCGCCCGCGAATTCCATCGCGTCGGCGTGGCGCTTGAGCTTCTTCAGGCCGTAGAGGCGGCGCGCGACGAAGTCGCGCCACCAGGGCTCGGTGCCCGTGGCCAGCGCGGCGGCCTTCGCGAAACCCTGTTCGGCCGGTTCGTGCTCGTCGTAGACCGCGCAGTCCTTGCCCCATTGGTACCAGAGGTAGGCGTCGTCGGGGGCGTCCTCGAGCGCGCGCGCGAGCAAGGCGCGGTTGCGGCCGCGCTTGTCCGCGAGGCGCGCGGCGCGGTGGCCGTCGTGGCCGGCGACGACGGGCAGGCGCACGACGCGCAGGCCGTGCCTGGGCTGCTCGTGGACCACGCCCTCGTAGCGCACCGCGCCCGGCAGCACGCGGCTGACCCAGCCGCTGAGCTCGGCGGCCTCGCCGGCCGCGCCGTCGAACTGGTCGCGCAGGCGCAGCGCGCCGACGAAGTCGGGCGCCATGCCGCGCAGGCCCTGCAGGCAGGCGCCGCCGTCGACGAGCCATTCGTCGGCGTCGAGCACGAGGTGCCAGTCGGCGCCCGCGAGCTCGAGCGCGCGGTTGCGCGCGGCCGCGAAGTCGTCGCACCAGCGGAAATGTTCGACGCGCGCGCCGGCCGCGGCCGCGAGCGCGGGCGTCGCGTCGATCGAGCCGGTGTCGAGCACGAGCATCGCGTCGACCCAGGGCCGCACGCTCGCGAGCAGGCGCTCGATGCGCGGCGCCTCGTCGCGCGCGATCACGACGAGGGCGACGGTGTAGGGCGGCGGCTTCATGGCCGTCCATTCTGGACGCGCGGCCGCGTCCCGAACCCCGGAATATCCAGGCCTATCGACGCGTGCTCCGGGCGCCGCGGTAGAGTCCACGCATGAACACCCCGACCCGCACCTACGAAGCCATCCGTCCGCACCGCGTCGCCTTCCTCGGCCTCGGCGTGATGGGCTATCCCATGGCCGGCCACCTCGCGCGCGCGGGCCACCAGGTCACCGTCTACAACCGCACCGCGGCCAAGGCCGAGCAATGGGTCGCCGAGCACGGCCAGCGCGCGGCGGCGACGCCGGCCGAGGCGGCCGCGGGCGCCGAGATCGTGTTCGCCTGCGTCGGCAACGACGCCGACGTGCGCGCCGTGACGACGGGGCCGCAGGGCGCGTTCGCGGCGATGGCGCCGGGCGCGATCTTCGTCGACCACACGACCGCCTCGGCCGCGCTCGCGCGCGAGCTGCACGGCGTCGCGGCGGCCGCCGGCCTGCACTTCGTCGACGCGCCGGTCTCGGGCGGCCAGGCCGGCGCCGTGAACGGCGCGCTGACCGTGATGTGCGGCGGCGACGCCGCGCCGTTCGACGCGATGCGCGCGGTCGCGCTCGCGTTCGGCCGCGCGGTTACGCGCGTCGGCGCGGCCGGCGCGGGCCAGCTCGCGAAGATGGTCAACCAGATCTGCATCGCCGGCATCGTCGAGGGCCTGTCCGAGGCCGTCGCGTTCGGCCAGAAGGCCGGCCTCGACATGCCGCTCGTGCTCGACGTGATCGGCAAGGGCGCCGCGCAGAGCTGGCAGCTCGACAACCGCGGCAAGACCATGGTCGACGACAAGTTCGACTTCGGCTTCGCGGTCGACTGGATGCGCAAGGACCTCGGCCTCGTGCTCGACGAGGCGCGCCGCAACGGCGCGCGCGTGCCCGTGACCGCCCTCGTCGACCAGTTCTACGCCGACCTCCAGGCGATGGACCGCGGGCGCTGGGATACCTCGAGCCTGGTGCGCCGGCTGCGCTGAGGCGCCGACGCCGCGGGGCGGCAGGGCGCCCCTTAGAGCACCTTGCCGAGCAGGACCTGGTCCGACTCGACCTGGACCGCCTGGGTCGCGAGCTCCGGGCGGGTCTTGAGCACGTTCGCCCATTCGGTATTCAGGTCGATCGCGCCGTTCGCCGCCGCGGGCGCCGGGGCCGGGGCGGGCGCGGCGCGGCTCGTGTTGCCCGCGCTGCTGCTGGACGCCGCGCTCGTGCTGTCGGCGCCGCTGTCGCCCGTGGTCGCGTCGGCGGCGGCGTCGCTGCTGCCGTCGCCGTCGCTCGCGCCCGATGCCGCGTTCGAGGTGCTCGGCGCGCTCGGCGCAGGTGCGGGCGCCGGTGTCGCGAGCTGCGTGCCGAGCTGGGCGAGCTGCTTGTAGAGGTCGATCGGCGAGCTCGCGCCGCTGCTCGGGGTCTGGCCGCCGAGGCTGACGACGACGCCTTCCTCGGTCTGCAGCTCGGCGAGCGCGCTCGCGGACAGGCCGGCGCTCGCGGGCGCCGGCGCCGGTGCGGGCGTCGCCGCCGTCGCTGTCGTCGTGCTGCCGCTATTGACCGAACCGATCGCCGCCATGGCCTACTCCTGCAAGCCGCCCGGATTGGGCGCTTGATCTTAGAGCCATCGGCCCGGCGGCGTCGAACTTGAGCGTTATTTGCGGGTGTTACATCTCGCGCAGCGCGGTCGTCACGGGCAGGCGCGCGGCGCGCAGCGCCGGGTAGAGGCCGCCGATCAGGCCGATCGCCAGCGCCCACTTGATGCCTTCCCACAGCAGCTGGGGCGTCACGCGCAGCGAGAAGCTCAGCTTGCCGACCGAGCCGGCCGCCATCGTCGAGGCCGAGAAGCCGTCGAACAGCGCCCACGCGATCAGGCCGCCGAGCACGCCGCCGAGCAGGGCCAGCAGCAGGGTCTCGAGCATCACGGCGACGACGACGGGCGTGCCCGCGAAGCCGATCGCGCGCAGCGTCGCGATCTCGCGCGCGCGCGCGGCGACGGCCGCGAACATGGTGTTGAGCGCGCCGAACAGCGCGCCGACGCCCATGATGCCGCCGACGACCATGCCGATGACGCGCAGCGCCTTGACGATGCCCTCGGACTGGGAGGCGTAGAACTCGAGCGTCGTGCTCGCGTCGACGGCGAGCTGCGGGTTGTCGGCGACGGCCTTCTTGAGCGTCGCGAGGCCCTGCGGGCCGTCGAGCCTGGCGAGCACGGTCGTGCGGCTGCTGCCGCGGCGGTAGGCGTCGGCGACCGAGTTCGCGTCGGCCCAGAGCTCGGAGTCGAACGCGTCGCCGGTGCTGAACACGCCGACGACGGTCCAGTCCTGGCTGCCCAGGCGCACGGTCTTGCCGAGCTCGAGGCCGTCGAACTGGCGCTGCGCGCCGGCGCCGACCATCAGCTCGCGCAGGCCCGGCGCGAAGCGCCGGCCCGCGACGAGCTTGAGGTGCGGACGCACCGCGAAGCCCTGCTCGCCGACGCCGCGCACCTGGACGCTGCCGAGCTCGTCCTTCGCGCCGCCGTGCAGCGGCACGAAGGCCGCGACGACGAGCTCGTCGGACGTGATCGGCTCGCCCTTGGCGTTGTGCGCGATGCCGGGCGCCTGGTCGATCTGCACGAGGTTGTCGCGCGACAGCACCGACGAGACCTCGTTGCTCGAGCCGCCGCGCAGGATGATCGCCGTGCCTTCGTCGCCGCTGCCGGTCAGCGCCTGGCGGTAGCCCTCGCCCATCGCGAGCAGGGCGACGAGCACGCCGACCACGCCGGCGATGCCGACGACGATCACGGCCGCGCTGCCGAGCCGCTGCGGCAGCGTCGCCAGGCCGACCGCCGTGACCGAGCGCGCGCGGCCGCCGGCGCGCGTGAACAGCAGCCACAGCGCGATCAGCAGGGCCAGGCCGAGCGCGCCGGCCCAGGGCAGCGCGACCCAGGCGGCGAGCGCGGCGACGAGCAGCACGAAGCTGAGAATATTGGTGAACACGCGCATCGCTTATCTCCCCGCCAGGGCGTCGACAATGTTCAGGCGCATCGCGCGCAGCGCCGGCAGCGCGCCGACGACGAAGCCGATGCCGAGCATCAGGGCCAGGCCCTCGGCCCAGCTCGCCGCGCCGGCGGCCGGCAGGTTCAGCGCGCCGCCGCTGCCGGCCGAGAACACGGGACCGAGCACGCTCGCGAGGCCCAGGCCGACGCAGCCGCCGATCAGCAGCAGCAGCAGCGACTCGGCGAGCACCATCGCGAGCACCGAGCGGTCGCCGAAGCCGATGGTCTTGAGCACGGCGAGCTCGCTGGTGCGCTCGCGCACCGCCTGCATCATGGTGTTGCCGGCGAGCAGCACGAGGGTGAAGAACACGGCGCCCATGATCGAGGTGACGATCAGGCCGACGTCGGCGAGCTGCTTGATCCACGACGCCATCGCGGCCTGCTCGGACTGGGTCTTGGTCTCGTGGTCGGAGTTGGTCGACAGCGCGTCGATCGCACGCGCGACGCGGTCGGCCTGGTTCACGTCGGCGACGCGGGTCACGTACCAGCCGACCGCGCCGGCGTTGTAGGGCGTCGTGTCGTCGAAGAACTTCCAGTGCATCAGCACCATGCCCTCGAAGAACGCGCCGGATTTCTTGTCCGCCGCGCTGAGGATGCCGTCGACGACGAACTGCCAGTTCTTGCTGCCGTTGCGGTCCGGAAAGATCTGCGACTGCAGCGGCAGCTTGTCGCCGACCTTCCAGCCGTATTTCTGCGCGAGCGCCGCGCCGACGAGCACGCCGTTCCTGGTCTGCAGCCAGGCCGCGCGCTCCGCGGGCTTGACGAGCATCTCGGGGAACAGGTCGAGGTAGTTGTCGGCGACCGCGAAGGTGAAGACCTGGTTGCGCGGGTCCTGGTAGGCGCCGCCGAACCAGTTCGCGTAGCTGACCTGCCTGGCGCCCGGGATCTGCTGCATCTGCTGGAGCAGCGCCATCGGCAGCGGCTGGATGAAGGACAGGCGGTTCTGCGTCTGCAGGCGCGACGCGCCGTTCGCGTTCTGGCCGGCCTGCTCGAACGAGATGCGCACCGCGTCGAGCAGGCCGAACAGCAGGAAGGCCGTGATGATCGACACCAGCGTGAGCACGGTGCGGGTCTTGCGCCGGAACAGCGCGGCCCAGATCAGGTGGAGGTATTTCATCGCATGCTCCTGGTGTCAGCGGCGCCCGGCCGCCCGAAGCCGCTGACAGCCCCCGTGGGGGGCAGCGAAGCGAGCGTCAGCGAGTGTGAGCGTGGGGGCTTCATGTCAGGCCACGACCTGCTCGACGAGGCGGCCCTTGTCGAGGTGCAGGATGTGGCGCGCGCGCTCGGCCGCCTTGGGGTCGTGGGTGACCATCACGATGGTCTTGCCGTGTTCGCGGTTGAGCAGGCCCAGCAGCGCGAGCACCTCCTCGGCCGATTCGCGGTCGAGGTCGCCGGTCGGCTCGTCGCAGACGAGCAGGGTCGGGTCCGAGACGATCGCGCGCGCGATCGACACGCGCTGCTGCTGGCCGCCCGAGAGCTCGGTCGGCTTGTGGCTCGCGCGGTCGGCGAGGCCGACGAGCTGCAGCGCGATCGCCGCGCGCTTGCGGCGCTCGGCGCCCGAGAGCTTGGTCAGCAGCAGCGGCAGTTCGACGTTCTTCTGCGCCGACAGCATCGGCATCAGGTTGTAGAACTGGAACACGAAGCCGACCTGGCTCGAGCGCCACTTCGCGAGCTCGCCCGCGCTCATCTGGTCGAGGCGCTGGCCGCCGACGCCGATGCGCCCGCTGCTCGGCGCGTCGAGGCCGCCGATCAGGTTCAGCAGCGTCGTCTTGCCCGAGCCCGACGGGCCCATCAGGGCGAGGAACTCGCCCTGCGCGACGTCGAGGTCGACATGGTGCAGCACCTCGACCTTCTGCTTGCCGCGCTGGTAGACCTTGGAGAGGTCGCGGATCTCGATCAACGTCGTCATGGTCGGGGATCTCCTGTCGGGCAGCGCGTCGTGCGCGGGTCGGGTTGCTGGTGGTCTACTTGCTCGCGGATTCTTGCGGCGGCGCGACGGCGGCGGCCGTGCCATCGGTCAGGGTGTCGGGCGGCGCCAACACGACCTGTTCGCCGGCCTGGACGCCGTCGAGCACGCGGTTGCCGTCGGCGCGCACGTGGCGCATCGCCACATGCCCCTGGGCGAGCACGAACACGAACTTGTCGCCGCCGCGCGTGACGATCGCCTCGGCCGGCACGCTCACGCCGACGGGCGCCGCGGCGCCGGGTCCGGCGGTTTCGGCCTGGCGCAGGAAGCTCACGCGCACGCCCATGTCGGGGACCATGCGCGCGTCGTGCTGCTCGAGCGCGACGCGCACCTTGACGGTGGCCTTGCCGCGGTCGGCGGTCGGGATGATCGCGATCACGTGCGAGGGGATCTTCCAGTCCGGGTAGGCGTCGAGCACCGACTCGCAGCGCATGCCGGGCTGGACCTGGCCGATGCTCGCCTCGTTGACGTCGACCTCGACCTCGATCGAGTCCATGTCGACGAGCGTGCCGACGCCGGTGCGCGTGAAGCCGCCGCCGGCCGACAGCGGCGAGACGATCTCGCCGACCTGCGCGGCCTTCGCGATGATCACGCCGGCGAACGGCGCGCGCACGGTCGCGTAGTCGAAGTTCACGTCGGCCTGGGCCTGCTGGGCGCGCGCCGCGTCGGCCGCGCGTTCGCGCGAGTGCAGCGTCGCGACGTTGACGGCGACGGCGTTGTCGGCCTGCTCGGTGCTCTGGCGCGAGACCATGCCCTGGGCCGCGAGCTCGGCCGCGCGGCGCGCGTCGGCCTGCGACTGCTCGAGCTGGGCGCGCGCCTGCTCGACCTGGGCGTCGGCCGAGCGCGCGCTCGCGCGCGCCGCCTCGAGCGCGGCGCGCAGTGCGTTGTCGTCGAGCCGCGCGAGCACCTGGCCCTTCGCGACATGGTCGCCCTCGTCGAACAGCACCTGGGTCAGCGTGCCCGTGATCTGGGTGGACACGGTCGCCTCGCGCTTCGCGACGAGGTAGCCGGTCGCCTGCAGCACGGCCGCGCCGGCGCCGCCCGACTGGCCGGCCGCGGCGGCCGTCGCGACCTGCACGGGCACGGCCTGGTGGGCCTGCCAGTACCAGGCGGCGGCGCCGCCCGCGAGCGCGACGACGAGCAGGCCGCCGAGCGCCGGCAGCAGCCAGGCCGGCAGGCGCCGGTGATCGGAGTCGCGCGCATCGGCGTCGATGCGCAGTTGGTTCAGCAGATTCGCGTCGATGATGGCCTCCGCCGGCGCGCCGGGTGGGTGGGTTGACTGATCAATTGATCACTGCGGCGACGGCTGGGTCGCCGCCGGGTCCGGCTTCTTCGGCGGCACGATGCGCGCGAGTTCGTCCTCGCTGATCACGTCGAAACAGCGCACGACCTTCTGGACGCCGCTGATCGTGCGGATCAGGTCGGTCGCGCGGTTCGCCTCGCGCTCGGTCACGCGGCCCATCAGGTAGACGTTGCCGCGCTCGACGACGACGTAGAACGCGCTCGAGATCAGGTCCTGGGCGTTGAACAGCGTCGCCTTGATCTTGCTCGCGATCAGCACGTCGTTCGAGCGGCTGGTCAGCGAGCTCGCGGGCGTCACGTCGAGCTCGTTGATCACGTTCGCGGCGTTCTCGACGTTGCCGGCGATCTGACCGGCCTGGTCGCGCGCCTCGGCCGTCGTCGCCTCGCCGGTCAGCAGCACGACGCGGTTGTAGGAGTTCACGCTCACGTGGACCTTGTCGCCGAGCTGCTGCTTGATGTTCGCGCCGGCCTTGAGTTCGATCGTCTCGTCCTCGACCTGGGTGCCCGCGGTGCGGCGGTCGGTCGCGACGAGCGCGCTGCCGACCATCGCGCCGCCGACCACGATCGGCGCGCAGGCGCCCAGGCCCAGCGTGGCCGCGAGCAGGCTCAGGATCAGCAGGGAGGGGCGGGTCTTCATCAGGGTCTTCATCATTGGATTCCTCATTCGGTGTCGCCGAGCAGCTGCATATCGACGGCGTCGCACAGGCAATGGGTGAGCAGACGCAGGCCCTCGGCGACGCGCGCGGGGCGCGTCGACGCGATGCGCAGCGCGAGGTCGGTGTCGTGCAGGTGCGCGCGCCACGACTCGCCGGCGCCGCCGCCGAGCGCGATCACGTTCATGTCCTGCTCGTGCGCGGCGTCGAGCACCGCGGCCCAGTCGGCGGCCGGCGCGCCCTGGGCGTCGAATACGACGAGCAGGTCGCCCGGGTGGCCGAGCGTCTGGATCTGGCGCGCCGCGTCGGTCAGCGCGTCGAGCGCGAGCGCGCCGAGGCCCGGGCGCTCCTGCTCGAAGCGCCCGACGAGCAGCGCGGCGAGGTAGCGCGCGTCGAGCTGGGCCGGGCCGAAGCCGCAGCACAGCACGCGGCCGCCGGCCGTGATGCCGTCGACGAGCAGCTGGGCCGCGGCCGCGAGCGGGCGCGACAGCGCCTCGGCCGATTGGTAGAGCAGGTCGGCGCTCTCGAAGAACTGTTGTTGGATGCGGGGCTCGAGCATGACGCGGCGGATCATAACGACGGATGCTGAGGAAATCGTCATGCCTGTGACAGAGTGCACGTTGCGCGGCGCGAGTGGCGCCCGGCGGGCGCGAATGGCGGGACGGCACCCGGCGGTGGCATCCGGCCGCCGTCAGGCCGCGTCGAACGCGCCGCGCAGCCACGCGAGCGTCGCGCCGTCGATCGCGACCACGTCGAAGCGGCAGGCCGGCGGCGTCGCGAAGCGTTGCAGGTAATGGCGCGCCGCGTAGACGATGCGGCGCCGCTTGGCCGGGGTGACGCTCGCCGCGGCGCCGCCGTGGCGGGTGTCGGCGCGCGCGCGGACCTCGCAGAACACGAGCGTGCCGTCGGCGTCGCGCAGGATCAGGTCGATTTCGGCGCCGGGCGCGGCGGGGCCGCGCGCGACTCGATAATTGCGCTCGACGAGCCGCAGGCCCCGGGCCGCGAGGAAGCGCAGCGCGCGCGCCTCGGCGGCCGCGCCTTCCTCGGTCTTGCTCATGGGAGCCCAGCGCTTGAACATCGACGCCTCGCGGCTGCAACGGGACGCCGCCGCCGCCGCGGCCGGCGGCCAGCAGTATCCGGCCGCCACACTCTATGTCGTCGCGACGCCGATCGGCAACCTCGCCGACCTCACGCTGCGCGCGATCCATGTCCTCGGTCTGGTCGACGCGGTCGCCTGCGAGGACACGCGCGTGAGCGCGGGCCTGCTGCGCCACCTCGGCCTGCACAAGCCGCTCGTCGCGCTGCACCAGCACAACGAGCAGGGCGAGAGCGCGCGCATCGTCGCGCGCCTGCAGGCCGGCGAGCGTGTCGCCTATATCTCCGACGCCGGCACGCCGGCGATCTCCGACCCGGGCGCCGTGCTCGTCGCGGCCGTCGCGGCCGCGGGCCTGCGCGCCGTGCCGATCCCGGGCGCGAGCAGCGCGGCCGCGCTGCTCAGCGTCGCCGGCGACGCGGCGGCCGAGGGCTTCGATTTCGTCGGCTTCCTGCCGACCAAGGCGGCCGAACGGCGCACGCGCGTGCAGGCGCTCGTCGGCCAGGCGCGCAGCCAGGTGCTGTTCGAGGCGCCGCACCGGATCCAGGCGCTTGTCGCGCTGCTCGCCGAGCTCTGTCCGGCGCAGACCGTGACGCTGGGCCGCGAGCTGACCAAGCAGTTCGAGACCGTCCATACGGCGCCGGCCGCGAGCCTGCCGGCCTGGCTCGCCGCCGACGCGCAGCGCGAGCGCGGCGAGTTCGTGCTGGTGCTGCACGCCGCGCCGCGTGCCGCCGCCGGCGCGGCCGAGCTGCCGGCGGATGCGCTGCGCGCGCTCGACCTGCTGCTCGCCGAGCTGCCGCTCAAGCAGGCCGTGAGCCTTGCCGCCGCGATCAGCGGCGCGCCGCGCAACGGGCTTTACGAGGCAGCATTGAAACGCCGCGGCGAGGCAAGCTGACGCCTGGGTTTCAGAGGTGTAGCCGGGCGCACATCTCTTTACTTTGCCGGATCATGGCCGTGGGCTGACTGAATTGTCATTTATAAGTCAGCTTCTCGCCGGGGCCCCCGGCCTAGAGTCGCGCCCATGTGGAGATCCAAGCAATCGAGGCGGGCTCGCGGGCCTGCCGTCGCCCTGGCGGCGCTCGTGTCGGCCCTGATCCTGGCCGGCTGCGCCGTCGGGCCTGACTACCAGCGCCCCGAACTGCCGGCTGCGCCGGCCCAGTTCAAGGAAGACGGCCCGTGGCGCCCGGCCGTGCCGGCCGCGGCCGACGCCAAGCAGCCCTGGTGGCAGGCCTTCGGCGACGCCGACCTGAACGCGCTCGTGGTCCAGGCCAACGACGCAAACCAGACGCTGCGCCAGGCCGAGAGCCAGCTGCGCAACGCCCAGGCCCTGGTGCTGAACGCGGGCGCGCAGCTCTGGCCCATCGTCGGCGTGACCGGCCAGATCGGGCGCGAGCGCCAGTTCTCGCCGAACACGCCGCTCGACACGCGCGGCGCGGCCATCGCTGCGAGCTGGGAGCCCGACTTCTGGGGCCGCGCGCGGCGCGGCCTCGAGAGCGCGCAGGCCTCGGCGGCCGCGAGCGGCGACGACCTCGCCGCCGCGCGCCTGGCGGTGCAGGCCACGGTCGCGAGCAGCTATGTGCAGCTGCGCATCGACGACGCCATGCTCGACCTGCTCGACCGCACCGTCGATGCCTACCGCGCGTCGCTCGGGGTGGCGCAGGCGCAGGAGCGCGCGGGCGTCGCGACGCCGGCCGACGTCGCGCTCGCGCAGAGCACGCTCGCGTCGGCCGAGGCGCAGCGCGTCGACCTGCGGCTCGCGCGCGTCCAGGGCGAGCACGCGCTGGCCGTGCTGCTCGGCCGCCTGCCCAGCGACTTCTCTCTGCCGGCCAAGCCGCTCGCGCTGAGCCTGCCGGCGATCCCGCCGCTGCTGCCCTCGCGGCTGCTCGAGCGCCGCCCCGACGTCGCCGGCGCCGAGCAGCGCGTGCGCGCGGCGAACGCCCAGATCGGCGTGGCCAAGGCCGCCTGGTTCCCGAACCTGTCGCTGACGGCCAGCGACGGCGTGACCGCGCTCGGGAAATGGGCCGGCGCGCCGCTGCGCGTCTGGTCGCTCGGCGCGAGCGTGACGGCGCCGCTGTTCGACCCGGGCCAGCTGCGCAGCCTCAACGACCAGGCGCGCGCGGCCTACGACGGCGCGGTCGCGAGCTACCGCCAGAACGTGCTCGCGGCCTTCCAGGACGTCGAGGACCAGCTCGCGGCGCAGCGCGAGCTCGCGCGCGAGCGCGTGTTCGAGGACCAGGCGCTCGCCGCCGCCGTCGAGGCCGAGCGGGTGCTCGCGCGCCAGTACGAAGTCGGCAGCGCGAGCTACGTCTCTCTCGTCACCGCCCAGGCCAACAGCCTCGCGGCAGGCCGCACCGCCCTGCAGCTGCAGGGCCGCGAGTTGCTCGCCCATGTCGCGCTGATCCGCGCGCTCGGCGGCGGCTTCGGAACCGAACCATGAACGACCAGACCATGCAATCCACTTCCCTCCGCGACCGCCTTGCCGGCCGTGCCGGCTTCGGCCTCGCCGCGCTCGCCCTCGCCGTGCTCGTCCTGCGCATGAACCACAGCGCCGTCGCCGACGACGGCGCGGCCGCCGCCAAGGCCAAGGCCGCGCCGGTGCCGATCGTCAGCGCGGCGGTCCAGCAGCAGACCCTGCCGGTCGAGCGCACGGGCCTCGGCCAGGTGCTCGCCGGCGTCAGCGTGACGGTGCACACGCGCATCGACGGCGAGCTCGAGACCGTCAACTACCGCGAAGGCGAGGACGTGCGCAAGGGCGCGCTGCTCGCCCGCCTCGACGACCGCATGATCGTCGCCCAGCTCCAGCAGGCCGAGGCCGCGCAGCAGCGCGACGAGGCCCAGCTCGCGAACGCCCAGGTCGACCTGCGCCGCTTCCGCACCCTCGTGCCCGAGAAGGCCGCGACGCAGCAGCAGCTCGACACCCAGGAAGCGCTCGTGCGCCAGCTCCAGGCCGCGATCGCGAACGACGCGGCGGCCGTCGCCGCGGCGCGCGTCCAGCTCAGCTACACGCGCATCACGGCGCCGAGCGCCGGCCGCGCGGGCGCGCGCCTCGTCGACCCCGGCAATATCGTCCACGCCGCCGACCCGGGCGGCCTCGTCGTGATCAACGAGATCGACCCGATCCAGGTCCAGTTCACGCTGCCGCAGGAGGACTTCCAGGCCGTCAACGCCGCGATCAACGCGAGCAAGGGCCGCGCGCTGACCGTCCAGGCCTCGGACCGTGACACCCACGCCGTGCTCGCGACCGGCCAGCTCTCGCTGCTGAACAACCAGATCGACGTGAGCACCGGCACCGTGCTGCTCAAGGCGCGCTTCACGAACCCGCAGCACCGGCTGTGGCCGGGCCAGACCGTCGACGCGCGCCTCGTGCTCGGCACCCAGGCCGACACGCTGACCGTGCCGGTCGCGGCGATCCAGCGCACCCAGCAGGGCCTGATGGTCTACGTCGTCGACGCCGGCAACACCGTGCGCGTGCAGGCCGTCACGGTCGCGTCGAGCGACGACAAGATCGCGCGCATCAGCAAGGGCGTCAAGCTCGGCGAGCGCGTCGTCGTCGACGGCCAGTACCGCCTGTTCCCGGGCGCGAGCGTCCAGGAGCGCCCGCCCGAGACCGCGGCCAAGGGCGGCGCCGCGAGCGCGGCCGCGTCACGTTAAGCGCGGAGCAAATCAGCCGTGAGCATTTCCAGCAACTTCATCAAGCGCCCGATCGGCACGACGCTGCTCGCCGCGGCGCTGCTGTTGATCGGCCTCGCGGCCTGGCCGCTGCTGCCGGTCGCGCCGCTGCCGCAGGTCGACTTCCCGACCGTCCAGGTCACCGGCCGCCTGCCCGGCGGCGCGCCCGAGACCATGGCCGCGACCGTGGCCCAGCCGCTCGAGCGCCAGTTCTCGCTGATCCCGGGCCTCGCCCAGATGACCTCGACGAGCTCGCTGGGCCAGACGCAGATCACGCTGCAGTTCGACCTCGACCGCAATATCGACGGCGCCGCGCTCGACGTCCAGACCGCGATCAACGCGGCCACCGGCCAGCTGCCGAAGAGCCTGCCGAGCCCGCCGAGCTTCCGCAAGATCAACCCGGCCGACTCGCCGATCGTCATCTACGCGGTCCAGTCCGACGTGCTGCCGCTGACCCAGGTCGACGACTACGCCGAGAACATCCTCGCCCAGCAGCTTTCGCGCATCAAGGGCGTTGGCCTCGTCAACGTGTTCGGCCAGCAGAAGCCCGCCGTGCGCGTGCAGGTCGACCCGGCCAGGATCCGCGCGCTCGGCCTGTCGCTCGAAGACGTGCGCGGCGTGATCGCGAACACGACGGTCAGCAGCGCGACCGGCACGATCGACGGCGCGACCCAGTCGTTCAACGTCCAGACCAACGACCAGCTGCTCCAGGCCGGCCCGTGGAACGACGCCGTGATCGCCTGGCGCAACGGCGCACCGATCCGCATCCGCGACATCGGCGTCGCGATCGACGGCCCCGAGAACACCAAGTACGCGGCCTGGGGCTTCCAGGGCGCGGGCGCGCCGGCCGGCTCGAACATCTCGGGCGGCCGCTCGATCATGCTCGCGATCACCAAGGAGCCCGGCGCGAACGTGATCGACACGGTCGACCGCGTCGAGGCCGCGCTGCCGCGCATCCGCGCGGCGGTGCCGCCGGCCGTCACGATCAACAAGCTGATCGACCGCACCCAGACGATCCGCGCGTCGGTCAAGGACGTCGAGTTCACGCTCGTGCTGTCGGTGCTGCTCGTCGTCGCCGTGATCTTCCTGTTCCTGCGCGACGTGATGGCGACGGTGATCCCGAGCGTGACCGTGCCGCTCGCGATCCTGGCGACGGCCGCCGTGATGTACCTGCTCGGCTACAGCCTCGACAACCTGTCGCTGATGGCCCTGACCATCGCGGTCGGCTTCGTCGTCGACGACGCGATCGTGATGCTCGAGAACATCTACCGCCACGTCGAGGCGGGTGTGCCGCGCTTCGAGGCCGCGCTCAAGGGCGCCGGCGAGGTCGGCTTCACGATCGTCTCGATCTCGGTCTCGCTCGTCGCGGTGTTCATCCCGCTGCTGCTGATGGGCGGCATCGTCGGCCGGCTGTTCCGCGAGTTCGCCGTCACCGTGACGCTGACGATCGCGGTCTCGGTCGTCGTCTCGCTGACGCTCACGCCGATGCTGTGCTCGAAGTTCCTGCGCAACGCGCACGACGTCAAGCATGGCAAGGTCCTCGAGTGGTTCGAGCGCGGCTTCGGAGCAATGCAGTCGGGCTACAGGCGCGGCCTGACCCATGTGCTCAAGCACCCGTTCATCACCCTGATGAGCTTCTTCGCGACGCTCGCGCTGACGATCGGGCTGTTCGTCGTCATCCCCAAGGGCTTCTTCCCGCAGCAGGACACCGGCTTCGTGTTCGGCCAGGCCGTCGCCGGCCAGGACATCTCGAGCGGCGCGATGTTCGAGCATATGGAGCAGCTCGCCGACATCGTGCGCCAGGACCCCGACGTGTCGGCGTTCGGCGTGTCGATCGGCTCGTCGACCTTCAACCAGGGCAATATGTTCATCGCCCTGCGCCCGCTCGACGAGGGCCGCAAGGTCACGGCCGACGAGGTCATCGCGCGGCTGCGTCCCAGGCTCGCGAGGGTCGCCGGCGTGACCCTGTACCTGCAGGCCGGCCAGGACATCACGGTCGGCGGCCGGCCCTCGCGCACCCAGTACCAGTACACGCTGACCGACGTCGACCTCGACGAGCTCAACGACTGGGCGCCGCGCCTGACCGATCGGCTCGCCAGGCTGCCCGGCCTGACCGACGTGACGTCCGATCAGCTGAACTCGGCGCCGGTCGCGCGCATCGTGATCGACCGCGAGCGCGCCGCGACCTACGGCCTGACGGTCGCGCAGATCGACGCGACGATCTACGACGCGATCGGCCAGCGCCAGGTCGCCCAGTACTTCACCCAGCTCAACAGCTACAACGTCGTGCTCGAGGTCCCGCCCGAGCTGCAGCGCGACACCCAGCTGTTCGACAAGCTCTACCTGAGCTCGCCGACGACCGGCCAGCAGGTGCCGCTGTCGAGCTTCGCGAAGTGGGATACCTCGCACACGGCCTACCTGGCGGTGAACCACCAGGGCCAGTTCCCGGCCGTGACGATCTCGTTCAACCTCGCGCCCGGCCATGCGCTCGGCGACGCGGTCAAGGCGATCGAGAAGGCGCAGCTCCAGATGGGCGTGCCGGCGACGCTGTCGGGCAGCTTCCAGGGCACGGCCCAGGCCTTCGGCGACTCGCTGCGCAGCCAGCCCTACCTGATCGCCGCGGCGCTGATCGCCGTGTACATCGTGCTGGGCCTGCTCTACGAGAGCTACATCCACCCGCTGACGATTCTCTCGACCCTGCCCTCGGCCGGCGTCGGCGCGCTGCTGATCCTGATGGCCGGCGGCTTCGACTTCAGCGTGATCGCGCTGATCGGCATCATCCTGCTGATCGGCATCGTCAAGAAGAACGGCATCATGATGGTCGACTTCGCGCTGCACGCCGAGCGCGACCGCGGCCTGGCGCCGCAGGACGCGATCTTCGAGGCCTGCCTGCTGCGCTTCCGCCCGATCATGATGACGACGATGTGCGCGCTGCTCTCGGGCCTGCCGCTGATGCTCGGCCACGGCGCGGGCTCCGAGCTGCGCCGGCCGCTCGGCTTCGCGATGGTCGGCGGCCTGATCCTCTCCCAGATCCTGACGCTGTTCACGACCCCGGTGATCTACCTCTATCTGGACCGCGCGCACCACTGGTACGTCAGGAGCCGGGCGGCGCGCGCGGCCCGCAAGGCAGCGAAGGTGGCCCCCCAATCATGAAAGTACTGATCGTCGAGGATGAACGCAAGGCGGCGGACTACCTCCGCCAGGGCCTGAGCGAGCAGGGCTGCAGCGTCGACATCGCCCACGACGGCGTCGACGGCCAGCACCTCGCGGTCCACCAGGACTACGACGTGATCGTGCTCGACGCGATGCTGCCGGGGCTCGACGGCTTCGAGCTGCTGCGCTCGCTGCGCGCGGTCAAGAACACGCCGGTCATCATGGTCACGGCGCGCGACGCGGTCGAGGACCGCGTGCGCGGCCTGCAGAACGGCGCCGACGACTACCTCGTCAAGCCCTTCTCCTTCGTCGAGCTCTACGCACGGCTCCAGGCGCTCACGCGCCGCAGCCGCGTGCTCGACGCGACGCTGCTGCGCGTCGGCACGCTGCAGATCGACCTGATCGCGCGGCGCGTCACGCGCGAGGGCCAGCGCATCGACCTGACGGCCAAGGAGTTCGGCCTGCTCACGCTGCTCGCGCGGCGCCAGGGCGAGATCCTGTCGAAGACGACGATCGCCGAGCTCGTCTGGGACATGCATTTCGACGGCAGCACCAACGTGATCGAGGTCGCGATCAAGCGCCTGCGCAACAAGATCGACGCGCCGTTCGACCGGCCGCTGCTGCACACGGTGCGCGGCATGGGCTACCTGCTCGAGGAACGGTGAAGCGCCCGGCCTCGATCGCCTGGCGTCTCGCGCTCGCGTTCAGCGTCGCGGCGCTGCTCGGCTTCGCCCTGAGCGCGGCGATGCTGCGTACGGCCTCGCAGAACGCGATCGAGCGCCTCCAGGCGCTGCAGGCGCACGACCGCATCGAGGACCTGCGCTACCTGCTCGAACGCGGCCGCGCGACCGACCTCGCGCAGCGCGCGCGCGACAAGATCGAGACCCTGAGCCGCGACGGCCGCACGCGCTACTGGCTGTGGTGCGACACCGACCCGGCCTGGCGCTACGGCCCCGACGCCGAGGCGCTCGCGCAGCGCATCAAGGGCAGCGGCGACACGCCCGACATCGAGGAGATCGACGGCCTGAGCATGGCGCTGCGCGCGGTCGCGCTGCCGGCCACGCCGGTGCGCCCGCCCGTCACGCTGATCGTCGGCGTGAACCGCGAGCCCTACCGCGCGTCGCTCGCGCGTTTCCAGGCGCGCCTGCTGCTGCTCAGCGTCGGCGGCGCGCTGCTCGTCGCGGTGCTCGGCTTCTGGGGCGTGCGCTGGAGCCTGCGGCCGATCGCGCGCATGGCCGCCGAGGCCCAGCGCGTCGGCCCCGACAACCGCGGCCAGCGCCTGCAGCTGCCCGCGCTGCCGGTCGAGCTCGCCGACCTCGGCCGCTCGTTCAACGCCGCCATCGACCGCCTCGACGCGGCCTATGCGCAGCTCGAGACCTTCAACGCCGACGTCGCCCACGAGCTGCGCACGCCGCTCGCGACCCTGATCGGCCAGACCCAGGTCGCGCTCTCGCGGCCGCGCCCGGCCGCCGAGATGGAGGAGCTGCTGCACTCCAACCTCGAGGAGCTCGAGCGCCTGCGCACGATCGTCGCCGACATGCTGTTCCTCGCGCGCGCCGAGCAGGGCGCGCGCGCCGAGCGCCGCGCCGACGCCTCGCTCGCGGCCGAGCTGCTCAAGACCGTCGAGTTCTTCGACGCGCTGCTCGAGGACGCGGGCGTGAGCGTCTACGTCGAGGGCGACGCGCGCGCGCGTGTGGAGGTCTCGCTGATCCACCGCGCGCTGTCCAACCTGCTGCACAACGCGATCCAGCATGCGCCGGCCGGCAGCCGCATCGAGGCGCGCGTCGAGCGCGGCGAGGGCTTCGTGCGCATCGCGCTGAGCAACCCGAGCGAGACGATCCCGCCCGAGCAGCTCGCGCGCCTGTTCGACCGCTTCTACCGCGTCGACGCGTCGCGGCCGAACAGCGACGCGAACCACGGCCTGGGCCTCGCGATCGTCAAGGCGGTCGCGGCGATGCACGGCGGACGGGCCTTCGCGCGCAGCGAGCGGGGCCTGACCACCGTGGGGTTTTGCGTCTCCCTAGAATAGCCGGATGATCTCCATCGAACCGACCCTGGCGCGGCTCGCGACCGCGAAGGCGCAGCTGCTCGACCCCTGCGGCCTCGACGAGGCGAAGCTCGCGCAGGCGCTGCGCGTGATCACCGAGCACCGCGTCGACGACGCCGACCTGTACTTCCAGCACACGCGCGCCGAGGGCTGGAGCCTCGAGGAGGGCATCGTCAAGAGCGGCAGCTTCTCGATCGACCAGGGCGTCGGCGTGCGTGCGGTCGCCGGCGAGAAGACCGCCTTCGCCTACTCCGACGACATCACCGAGGCCGCGCTGCTCGACGCCGCGCGCACCGTGCGCGCGATCGCCGCGAGCGGCCAGAGCCGCCGCGTCAAGGTGCCGGCCGCGCCGCGCTTCGCGGGCAGCCGCGCGCTGTACGGCGTCGCCGACCCGATCGCGAGCCTCGACAGCACGGCCAAGGTCGCGCTGCTCGAGCGCGTCGAGAAGCTCGCGCGCGCGAAGGACCCGCGCGTCGTCCAGGTCATGGCCGGGCTCGCGGCCGAGCACGAGATCGTGCTCGTCGCGCGCGCCGACGGCCTGCTCGCGGCCGACGTGCGGCCGCTCGTGCGCCTGTCGGTGACCGTGATCGCCGAGAGCAACGGCCGGCGCGAGGTCGGCAGCGGCGGCGGCGGCGGGCGCTTCGGCCTCGCCTATTTCGACGACGCGAAGATCCGCAGCTACGTCGACCAGGCCGTCAATGCGGCGCTGACCAACCTCGAGTCGCGCCCGGCCCCGGCCGGCGAGATGACGGTCGTGCTCGGCCCGGGTTGGCCTGGCGTGCTGCTGCACGAGGCGATCGGCCACGGCCTCGAGGGCGACTTCAACCGCAAGGGCTCGAGCGCGTTCTCGGGCCGCGTCGGCGAGCGCGTCGCGGCCAGGGGCGTGACCGTGCTCGACGACGGCACGCTGCCCGACCGGCGCGGCTCGCTCAACGTCGACGACGAGGGCGCGCCGAGCCAGCGCAACGTGCTGATCGAGGACGGCATCCTCAAGGGCTATATCCAGGACGCGCTGAACGCACGCCTGATGGGTGTCGCGCCGACCGGCAACGGCCGCCGCGAGAGCTACGCCCACGTGCCGATGCCGCGCATGACCAACACCTACATGCTCGGCGGCGACAAGGATCCCGCCGAGATCGTCGCGAGCATCAAGCGCGGCCTGTTCGCGACCAACTTCGGTGGCGGCCAGGTCGACATCACGAGCGGCAAGTTCGTGTTCTCGGCGAGCGAGGCCTTCTGGGTCGAGGACGGCCGCATCCAGTACCCGGTCAAGGGGGCGACGCTGATCGGCAACGGCCCCGACGCGCTCACGCGCGTGTCCATGATCGGCAATGACATGGCGCTGGACACCGGCGTCGGCGTATGCGGCAAGGAAGGCCAGAGCGTGCCGGTCGGCGTCGGCCAGCCGACGCTGCGCATCGACGGACTCGTGGTCGGCGGCACGGCATGAAGTGAGGCCCCTCGCCTGGTCCTGCCGCGCTGGACGCGGGCCGGCGCCGGCCCGGGCGGCACAGCTTCCTCGGCCGGCGAGGGCGGACTTGCCGGGGCGCGAACCCACGGGCGCGCATCCATGCTAGATTTGCGGCGATGTCCCGCGCTGCGTTCTTCTTCTGCTTTTGGCACTTTCCCCGCTCCGGCGGTGGGAAAGAAGCCTGAACGCGCGCAGCCGCCAGACTTCCCTCCCCACGAAACCGCCGGACCCGCAAAGTCCGGCGGTTTTGTTTTTGTGCCCCGAGTTTTGTTTGATCCTCAACCGAGCCCTCCGATGAACGCCAAGTCCACCGAACCCAAGGCCGAGCGCTGGTACTCGCCGGCCGACAAGACCAGCGCGACCGACGACCAGCGCATCCGCGACGTCACGCCGCTGCCGCCGCCCGAGCACCTGATCCGCTTCTTCCCGATCGTCGGCACGCCGATGGAGCGCCTGATCACGGGCACGCGCCAGAAGATCCGCGACATCATGCAGGAACGCGACGACCGCCTGCTCGTGATCATCGGCCCCTGCTCGATCCACGACCCGGCCGCCGCGCTCGACTACGCGCGCAAGCTGCTCGAGCAGCGCGAGCGCTACGCCGACACGCTCGAGATCGTCATGCGCGTGTACTTCGAGAAGCCGCGCACGACGGTCGGCTGGAAGGGCCTGATCAACGACCCCTACCTCGACGAGAGCTTCCGCATCGACGAGGGCCTGCGCATCGCGCGCCAGCTGCTGCTCGAGATCAACCGCCTGGGCCTGCCCGCGGGCAGCGAGTTTCTCGACGTGATCAGCCCGCAGTACATCGGCGACCTGATCTCCTGGGGCGCTATCGGCGCGCGCACGACCGAGAGCCAGGTCCACCGCGAGCTCGCCTCGGGCATCTCGGCGCCGATCGGCTTCAAGAACGGCACCGACGGCAATATCAAGATCGCGACCGACGCGATCCAGGCCGCCGCGCGGCCGCACCATTTCCTGTCGGTCCACAAGAACGGCCAGGTCGCGATCGTCGAGACCAAGGGCAACAAGGACTGCCACGTGATCCTGCGCGGCGGCAAGGCGCCGAACTACGACGCCGCGAGCGTCGCCGCGGCCTGCGCCGACCTGACGGCGGCCAAGCTCGACGCGCGCCTGATGGTCGACTGCTCGCACGCGAACAGCAGCAAGAAGCACGAACGCCAGGTCGAGGTCGCGCGCGACATCGCCGCCCAGATGGCCGCCGGATCCAGGGCGATCTTCGGCGTGATGGTCGAGAGCCACCTGAAGGACGGGGCGCAGAAGTTCACGCCGGGCAAGGACAGCCCGGCCGCGCTCGAATACGGCAAGAGCATCACCGACGCCTGCCTCGGCTGGGACGACTCGATCGCGACGCTCGACATCCTGTCGGACGCCGTGAAGGCGCGCCGCAAGCGCTGATCAGCGGTACAGCTCGGGGCTCGGCAGCTGCCAGTCGTAGCGGATCGCGGCGAGCCGCAGGCCCGCGACGCAGCCGATGCCGAGCACGAAGGCCCAGTCGCGCTTGAGCCCCGCGCGGCGCAGCAGCTGGTACAGCGCGATGCCCGCGATCGCGGCCGTCGCGTAGATGTCGCGGCGCAGCAGCAGCGGCACCTGGCCGCTGAGCAGGTCGCGCACGACGCCGCCGCCGACCGCCGTCAGCGTGCCCATCAGGAGCGCCGGCACGCGCTTGATGCCCTGGTCTTCGGCGAGCTCGGTGCCGGTCAGCGCGAACAGCGCGAGGCCCAGCGCGTCGGCGACGCGCAGGCCCTTCATCGCGCCCGGCGAGAGCTGGCCGAACATCGCCGTCGCGAGCGCCGCGACGGCGATCACGAGCAGGTAGCGGCCGTCGCGCATCCAGACCACCGGGTGGCGGTTCAGGAGCAGGTCGCGCAGCGTGCCGCCGCCGATCGCGGTGACGGCCGCGAGCACGAGCAGGCCGAACAGGTCGAGCCCGGCCTGCATCGCCGCGAGCGCGCCGCTGACCGCGAACACGGCGACGCCGAGCAGGTCGAACCAGTACAGAAGCATGGCCGCGAGTGTAGGGTCGGCCTTGAAGCGCGCCGATCTGGCCCAAAATACCGCCGCGCCGACGCAGCCGCGTCCCTGATTCAGTACTGACCATGACGACGAAGCAAACCCATTCCTTCCAGGCCGAGGTTCAGCAGATCCTGCACCTCGTCACGCATTCGCTGTACTCCAACAAGGAGATCTTCCTGCGCGAGCTCGTCTCGAACGCGTCCGACGCGTGCGACAAGCTGCGCTTCGAGGCGCTCGACCATCCGCAGTTCCTCGAGGACGCGCCGAACCTCGAGGTGCGCGTGAGCTTCGACGAGGCCGCGCGCACGCTGACCATCAGCGACAACGGCGTCGGCATGAGCGCCGAGGAGGCGATCGCCCACCTCGGCACGATCGCCAAGAGCGGCACGCGTGAATTCATGGCCAGGCTCGACGGCGACCAGAAAAAGGACGCCGCGCTGATCGGCCAGTTCGGCGTCGGCTTCTACTCGGGCTTCATCGTCGCCGACAAGATCGTCGTCGAGTCGCGCCGCGCCGGCCTGCCGGCCGAGCAGGGCGTGCGCTGGATCAGCGCGGGCACCGGCGACTTCGAGGTCGAGACCATCGCCAAGCCCGGCCGCGGCACCGACGTGATCCTGCACCTGCGCGAGGGCGAGGACGAGTTCCTCAAGACCTGGCGCCTGAAGTCGGTCATCTCGAAGTACTCCGACCATATCTCGCTGCCGATCCTGATGCGCAAGGAGGAATGGATCGCCGAGGAGGCCAAACAGGTTCTCAAGGACGAGTGGGAGCCGGTCAACAAGGCCTCGGCGCTGTGGTCGCGCAACAAGAACGAGGTCACTGCCGAGCAGTACGAGGACTTCTACAAGCAGATCAGCTACGACACCGAGGCGCCGCTCGCCTACACGCACAACCGCGTCGAGGGCCGCAGCGAGTACACCCAGCTGCTCTACATCCCGAAGAAGGCGCCGTTCGACCTGTGGAACCGCGACAAGCGCGGCGGCGTCAAGCTCTACGTCAAGCGCGTCTTCATCATGGACGACGCCGAGGCGCTGATGCCCGTGTACCTGCGCTTCGTCAAGGGCGTGATCGACTCGGCCGACCTGCCGCTGAACGTCTCGCGCGAACTGCTCCAGGAGAGCCGCGACGTCAAGGCGATCCGCGAGGGCTCGACCAAGCGCGTGCTCTCGATGCTCGAGGGCCTCGCCGACAGCGAGGACGCGGCCGAGCGCCAGAAATACGCGGACTTCTGGAAGGACTTCGGCCAGGTGCTCAAGGAGGGCGTCGGCGAGGACCACGCGAACCAGGAGCGCCTCGCCAAGCTGCTGCGCTTCGCGTCGACGACGCACGACGAGGGCGTGAGCCTCGCCGACTACGTCGCGCGCATGAAGCAAGGCCAGGAGACGATCTACTACATCGCGGCCGACTCGCTCGCGGCCGCGAAGAACAGCCCGCAGCTCGAGATCTTCCGCAAGAAGGGCATCGAGGTGCTGCTGTTCGTCGACCGCGTCGACGAGTGGATGCTCGCCCACCTTTATGAATTCGAGGGCAAGTCGCTGCAGTCGGTGGCGAAGGGCGCCGTCGACCTCGGCCGCCTCGAGGACGAGGCCGAGAAGCAGGCGGCCGAGCAGGTCGCCGAGCAGTTCAAGCCGCTCGTCGAGCGCCTCAAGACGGCGCTCGCCGCGCGCGCGAAGGAGGTCCGCGTGACGACGCGCCTGGTCGACTCGCCGGCCTGCATCGTCGTCGACGAGGGCGACATGAGCGGCCACCTCGCGCGCCTGCTCAAGCAGGCCGGCCAGCCCGCCGCGACGAGCCTGCCGACGCTCGAGATCAACCCCGCGCATGGCCTCGTGCGCAAGCTCGGCGACGCGACGGCCGACGCGCGCTTCGACGACCTGGCGCAGGTGCTGTTCGACCAGGCCGTGCTCGCCGAGGGCGGCCAGCTCGAGGACCCGGCCGCCTACGTGCGCCGCGTCAACGCGCTGCTGACGGCCTGAAGCCGCTCGCTCGGGCCGCTCACTCGTCCCAGAAGCGGTAGGGCTCGTCGTCGCCGGCCGCAGCGGCCGGCGGCGGCGCGTCGCCCTCCGCCGCGTCGCGCATCAGCTCGAGCTGCTCGCGCAGCTTGACGACCTGGTCGCTCCAGTAGTTCGGCGTGCCGAACCAGGGGAACGCGAGCGGGAAGGCCGGGTCGGCCCAGCGCCGCGCGAGCCAGCCGCTATGGTGGATCATGCGCAGCGTGCGCAGCGGCTCGATCAGGCGCAGCTCGCGGCGGTCGAACGCGGCGACGCTCTCGTAGCCGTCGAGCACATGGACGAGCTGCTGGCGCGCGCTCAGCGCGTCGCCCGACAGCAGCATCCACAAGTCCTGCACGGCCGGGCCGTTGACGGCGTCGTCGAGGTCGACGAAATGCGGCCCGCCGTTCGGCGTCCACAGGATATTGCCCGGGTGGCAGTCGCCGTGCAGGCGCAGCGTGCGCAGGTCCGGCACGGTGGCGAACGCGGCGTCGACCGCCGCCAGGCATTGCGCGACCGTGTCGCGCCAGGCCGGCGCGATCTCGGGCGGCAGCGCCTCGCTCGCGACGAGGAAGTCGCGCGCGGCCGCGCCGGGCGCGCTGCCGACCCAGTCGAGCCGGTGGTCGAAGCGGCGGCGCCGGCCGACGTTGTGCAGGCGGCCGAGCAGGCGACCGATCCAGGCGAGCACCTCGGGGTCCTCGAGCTCGGGCGCGCGGCCGCCCTGGCGGCCGGTCGCGGCGAAGCGCTGGCCGCGGTAGTGGCTCAGCGTGGACGCGGGCGCGTCCGGCGCGGCGAGCGCGGGCAGGGACCAGGGGGCGGCGACCGGGACCTCGGCCGCGGCGAGCTCGGCCGCGAAGGCGTGCTCCTCGAGGATCTGCGCGTCGCTCCAGCGGCCGGGCCGGTAGAACTTCGCGACCGCGACGCGGCCGTCCTCGAGGTGGACCTGGAGCACCCGGTTCTCGTAGGAGTTCAGCTGCATGAGCCGGCCGTCGCCGTGCAGCCCGACCGCGTCGAGCGCGTCGAGCATGAACTCGGGCGTGAGGCCGGCGAAGGCCGCCGCGTCGTCGCTGCTGCTGTCCAACGCGGGGGCTCAGCGCGGCGCGAGGCCGCCGCGGTAGCGCGGCGAGTCGACGACGACGCCGACGATGTCGTTGGGCGCTTCGCCCGGGTATTGCGAGTCGGCGCCGAGCGGCTCGGCGAACGGCCGGCTCGCCGCGAAGCCGCTGCGGCCGCCGCGCGACGAGCCGTCGAAGCCGGTTGCGTCGAAGCGGCTGTCGGGCGCGAAGAAGGAGTCGCCGAACAGCGCCGAGTCCTGCCACAGGCCCGCGCGGCTGCCGCCGCGGGCGGCCGCACCGGCATGCGAGGCCGCCGGCGCCGGGCTGCGCACCGGCATCGGCGCCGCGTGCGGGCCGCGCGCCTGGGTGTTCGAGAAGGGCACGAGCAGCTGCAGCTCGGCCGCGCTCGGCAGGTTGTTGACCGGGCAGCGCAGGTAGCGCACGCGGCAGGCGCCGAGCACCGACTGCTTGATCTGCAGGTTGCGGCCCGAGATGCTGCGCTCGCCGTCGAGGTCGATCGCGGCGAGTACGCGGCCGTTCGGGCTGCAGATCGCGAAGCTCACGTGGATCGAGCCGAGCAGCTCGTACCAGTAGCGGACCTCTTTCGCCTCGTTCGGCTGGCAGAAGCGCACGAGCGGCAGCTTGGCGAGGATCACGTGGTGCGGCAGCGCGTCCTTGAGCAGGCGGTAGACGCGCCGCTCGTCGGTGCTGAACACCGGTCGCGCAGTGAGCGACCACTCAGTGGGTAGCGCGCGCTGGCTGCGCGCCGGCCGTCGCAGCAGCCACAGGATCGCGGACACGGCGAGGGCCAGCACCGCGGCGGCGGCGATGATCCAGGGGGCGGCGACGGGCAGGCCTTGCATGGCGACGGGTGAAAGAAGGAAAAGCCGGGGCTTTGGGGTTCAGATTCGCGGACTTTAGCCGATGGGCGTGACGCTTTACCCTGGGCCTAGCCCCAGGACTCCCCCGCTCGGGGGGCCCGGCATGCGCCGCGGCGGCGCGTTTTGCGGCCGCAGGGAGCCTTAACCGCCGCCGCGGCCGAACAGCGTGGCGCCAAGCCGGCGCAGGCGCTCGCGCCAGCGGCGCAGCGTGCGCAGGTGGCGCTTGAACTCGAAGTCGACCTCGGCGAGGTGGCGCTCGAGCGCCTCGTCGACATGCGAGCTCAGCGTGTCATGCGGCAGGCGCAGCCAGGCCTCGGACTCGGCGCCCTCGCGCTCGACCTTCGCGCCGGCGCGGCGCGCGATGCGCAGCATCGGCGTGTTCTCGCTGAGCGCGTGGATGAACAGCGTGCCGACGCCGCGGTTGCGCGCGTGCAGCGCGGCGCGGTCGAACAGGCGCTGGCCGACGCCCTTGCCGCGGGCCCGCGCGTGGACCGACACGCCGAACTCGGCCATCGCCGGCCTGCCCGGGCGCTGGGGTGCCGGGTCGTAGGCGAGGTGGGCCATCGCGACGAGCTCGAGGCGGCGGTTGAAGATGCCGAGCAACTCGTCGCGGCCGAAGTCGAGCCGCTCGGTGTAGCGCGCGACCTGCTCGTCGGAGGCCGCGTAGCCGAAGCGCAGGTAGCGGTCGCGCGCGCCGAGGCTCAGCAGGTGCTCGAGGATGCGGCGCCGGTGGCGGGCGCTCAGCGGGCGGATCGGCACCCATCGCGACGGGTGCAGGCGGCCGAGCCAGTCGCCGGGGTGGCGGTTGCCGGGGTCCGGGGCGCTGGGCGGGGTCATGGCGGAATTCTAGCGATTTGGTCTTTCCTGGCCGAGCTGATACACTAGCGGGCTTTCCTCCATCTGGCTGGGGGGAAGAGTCACGGATCGTGAGGGTTCCCGGAGTTTTTCGGTTTCGGGGATCCAGGTGAGAGGCCGTCGGCGCCGGGTTTTGCACCCGCGGCGTCACATAAGCGGCACCGAACCCGGTCGCGGCCCGTCGATGCAGTTCAGCCATTCAGCTGCCCGCCGTCTTTTGGCGGGCAACAGTGAAAGAAACTCATGAAGACCTTCAGCGCCAAGCCGGCCGAAGTGACGCACGAGTGGTTTGTGATTGACGCCACCGACAAGGTGCTCGGACGTGTTGCCAGCGAAGTGGCACTCCGTTTGCGCGGCAAGCACAA